>CEPX01191231.1_pt1 | contig 22735 bp, 32 predicted proteins | sample 361361 | NCBI WGS metagenome assembly CEPX01 (sample SAMEA2619974, study PRJEB7988) | marine metagenome | biome: marine biome (ENVO:00000447); feature: mesopelagic zone (ENVO:00000213) & marine oxygen minimum zone (ENVO:01000065); material: "saline water (ENVO:00002010), including plankton...
TAATGATGAAAGAAAAATTCATTTACTTCCAACAAGTGGAAGATTTAAAAGTGATTTGTACAATGGAATCTTGGGTAAGATTTCAAAAGATAAGAAAGAGATTTAATTAATTCCTGAAATGAATGGATTAACTAAATCTCTTTAAGAAATTATCTATTTCTTTATTTGTTTTTAATATCACAAATTTAACTTTATTTCTATCTATCAATTTTTTGTGTTGATAGTAACCTCTATTAAAATTTTTATTATAATATCTATTAGTCGCTCTTAGTAATCCAAGATAATCCTTAAAATTTTGATTATATCTTTCTTTACCTAGTTGTTTTTCTTTTTTTCTTTTAATAGATCTCTTTGTAATTCTCCAGAATAGAGAGGTTTTAGGGATTTTCAACAAAACAACTATGTCTGCTTTTTTTATTCCGTATTCAATCCAAGTACTATAAACACCTTCGATTATCCATTTATTCTTGTTGCATAATTCTTTAAATTTTTTATCTCTTTCTTTTTCACTCCTTTTTTTATTAAATTTGTTTGTCCAAAAAATATCATCTAAATCATAATGTTTAATTTTTAGTATTGAGGATAATTTTTTTGAAAAGGTTGTTTTACCACTTCCCACTGTTCCTAAAACAAATATTTTTTTAGAGTTCATATCTTTATACAATATTAATTTATTAATAAATCTATAGATATAGAATTTCTACTTCAATTATCTGTTTTAGTAATTGGATTGATGATAATGGGATTAAAAATTCCTGGAAGTGTTCCAACACTAATAATGTTGTTAGGGATTATATTAGGAATTATCTGGAGGTAAAAAATGAGTTTTGAAGAAGAGATCTTACAAGTTAATGTAAATAATAGAAATCCAATAGCTGAGGAGAAATACAGTTTACATATTAATAAACCATACAGAGCACAGATAGTTACTGCTGTTTATGATGGAATTATGACTGGATTTAGAGCACACCTTAATGAAAAAGTGTTTTTATTACTAAATCTTGAGTTAAAAGATGGATTATTCTATGATGTTAGAACTCCTTGGGAAAAATTTCCATTTGATAAACAATTATTGAGTGGTGGGGAACTGAAGAGAGGATTAGGAGGATTGTTAGCTTTTGGTAGGATAATGGATGAAGAAGGTTTTGAAAGAGCAAAAATAAAAACAAAAGGTTTATAAGTAATTAACACTACTTATTAGTAATAAATATTGGTTAAAATGGGAAGCAAAAAAACAATAGATGGAATTAGTATATCTGGTATAGTTAGAATGCTATCAACTCTTTCTGGAGTTCAAATAATGAAAGGAAGAAATCATCCATTCTTAGCTAAAAGAGATGGAATTAGACCTTGTCCTATTGCTTCATCTACTCATGCTAAGGAGATGTTAGTTCCTTGGATAGTTGATATTACAGGATATAACCCTAATGAAATTTACTCTTCACTTAAAAAAGGTAAGTGGCTATATAATTTAGCAAGTTAAAATGAATTTAGTAGAGAGTTTAAGATTAGCTAAAGAGTTAATAAAAAATATCTGATTCAAAGTGAAGTTTTTGATCAATTAAGGACATTATAAAATGAAAAAATCAAGTCAAAATTTAGTAGAAAGCCAAGAAGATAGAGAGAAATTCAAGGTTAGATTAGAGGCTAGAGTGAAAAATGCTGCTTTAGTCGAGGCAAGAGAGAGATTAGGTTTAACACAAAAACAAGTAGCTGAATATGTAGGTATGCATTATCCTCAATATAATTCTTTTGAATGTATGAGAGCATATCCCTCTCTAGATAAACAAACTAAAATTTGTAATTTTTATATTGAAAATGGAATTTTTCTTACTGAAAATGAAGTATTTCCAGAAGAATTAAGATATACGAAATCTAAAAAAATATCAATTCAAAGAGAAATTCCTAGAAAGAAATTAATTTCATTGATCCATGCAAATAGAAAATTATTGCCTGTAGTTCCAGATCAGGGGGAGAGAGCTGTTTTTAAAAGGGAAATAAATGAAACTGTTGAAGAATTTTTGTCTGTATTAAAAGATCGTGAATCTAGAGTATTAAGGTTAAGACATGGTATTGAAGATGGTCAAGAGAGAACATATAAGGAAATTGGAGAAATCATAGGTCTTTCTGTTGAAAGAATAAGACAAATTGAGAAAAAAGCATATAGAACATTAAGAAGTCACATAGTAACTTCGAAAAGAGGTTCAATTTATAATTTTGCAGAAGAAATTAGCTCTATGTTTGAAAGTGAAAATGATTCTTTATAGTCTATTGTCTTGTAAAAATCTTTAAATTAATTTACCGAATAATTTATTAATAAAACATCATTCTTTAATATATGATTTCGAGAGGACAATATTGGATTATGTCTCCTAAGGGGATAAGAATTAAAAAAACTGGGATCTATAACATAAAAGATTTATGTAAATCTATTCAAGATTACTTTAATGATCGAAAATATGGCTATCAATTAAAAGATAGTCAAAGTAAAGGAAATGCTAAAGGACATGATGTTTCTATAAAATATCAAGCTATAAAAAAAATAGATAATTATGTGCGATTTCATATTGATATGGAGTTATTTATCTTAAGTATGGAAAAAGTAAAAATTAAAACTAAATTATTAGATAAAGGGAAGATGGATATAAATTTTAAAGCTTATTTGTTTTTAGATTATAAGAATAAATGGAATACTAATATATTCGCTAGATTTTTGAATTGGATATATAATAATTTTATGATAAGGAAAAAAATTAAAAAACATTATTCTAGTAATTTATATATTGAATTAATTAATCTTCAAGATATTGTAAAGAAAAAATTAGATTTATATTTACATGAATATGGAAGTTAAATATGATTAAGAAAATAATTATTGCTCCTGAAACAAGAGTAAGGCATGTTGGATTGTTAGATGTTGGAGAATTTTATACTTGGTTAAATAGATGGTTTGAATTTGAAGGATATTGGAAAGATACAAATGAAAAACAATATATTGAAACTCCCTTACCTGGAGGAGGGAAAAAATTAGAATTTTCATGGGAATGTAGAAAAGATCAAACTAAATTTTATACTTATGTTATCTCTATAACTTTTTTATTTGTAGGATTACAAGATGTTGAAGTACAAAATAATGATAAGAAAATAAAATTACAAAAAGCAGATTATGATATAAGAATGAATGCATATATTCAAAAAAATTTTAAAGAGTCTTTTTTTTCTAGTTTTTATGAAAAAATATTTCTTAGAAAAAGAATAGATGAATATAAAGTTGGTTTGTATGATAAATTCTATAAGTTAGTTGAAGAAATGAAAGAATTCTTTAATGTGTATGTATAATAGAAAATATTAAAAAACAATGATGTGTTAAAATATTATGGCAGAAATAGATTATGTTATCCCTTCTTTGAAAATAGAGCAAACTGCTTTGTTTAATTTTACTGATTTGTATAAATTGTTAAAATCTTGGTTTAATAATGCTCATTATGATTTTTATGAAAAAGAGTATTTGGATGTTAGAACTGAAGATGGATTGAAGAATGATTCTATAAAATGGGAAGCTGAGCGTGAAATAGATAGATATACTAAGTTTCATATTGATGTTAGATTGAAATTAGGTGATGTTAAAGATGTTAAATTAAAAGATTGTATTGCATGTAGGGGTGCAGTAAGTATACAATTTGAATCTTATTTAGAAAATGATATTGAAGATAAATGGGAGAAAAATTTCTTTACTAAATTTATTAGAGAGGCTGTTGATCATTTTATTTTAATAGGTAAATTTAGAAAACATAGGGAAGAATTAAAAGCTGAAACTTATGAAGTTTTTAATCAAGCTAAATCTTTCTTAAATCTGAGAAAGTGATTTTATGAAATTTAAATATTTTTTAATCTCTTTTTTAATAGTTTTATTAGATCAAATAACTAAAATTTATACTAAATTTATAAATATAGATTTAAAATTATTTATGTTAAAATATATTGAGAATACTGGAGCTGCTTTTGGGATTTTAAAAGATTATAGAATTCTTCTGATTTTTATTTCCATAATTGTAATTATATTTATTATTTATTATATACTAAAAGTTAAAGATAAATTATTATTATATAGTTTAAGTTTTATTTTAGGAGGAACAATTGGAAATTTAATAGATAGAATTTTTTTAGGTTTTGTTAGAGATTTTATTGATTTTAAATTTTGGCCTGCTTTTAATGTAAGTGATAGTTTTATTACAATTGGAGGGTTAATTTTAGTTTATATTTTGTTGTTTAAGAAGGATTTAGATTAATCGTAAGTTTTATAAGTTATTTATTTATTGAAGAGTTATGAATGAAGATATTTTTAAAACTTTAGAGGGAACAATTGAAGGTGTTGAGATTAATATAATTCCTCCAGTGAATCCTAATGATCCAAAGGGACTTACTTGGGAATTATGGAAAAATTTACAAGGATTACAAACTACTATTTATGAAAGAATACATGGAAAATATTCAGGAGGACATTATCACAAAGGGGAAGATGATTCAAAAGATCCTGAAAGACTTTTCTTAATCTCTGGAGTAGTTTTGTTTGATGCTTGTAATCCTAAAGGAGAAGGATTATCTAGAAAGATACAAGTAGGTACTGAATTAATTATTTCTCCTTATGTTTGGCATCGTACTAAAGTTCTTTCAAATTCTGCTGTTTATGTTGAGCATAGATCAACTGTTTTTGATAGAGAAAATCCAGATACATATCAAGAAAATTTAGAGGAATATGTTGTAAGACATGAAATTATGAGAAAAATGTTACAATAAATGTTAATCTATTTTTTCATGAAATTTTTTTAGATATATTCCAATCTCCGATCTTCCTAATTCATATCTGTACTTTTTTGTATTATGCCAAAGTTTACCAATATTTCTATATGTATCTAAAAGACCTTTTACTATATGTCTATCTCTAGTGGCAATCATAACAGGATAGTTTGTAAATACTTTTAAGTATATTGCAGTTTGTAGAATACTTTTATCCCCCTCTCCCCAATAATCTCTTAGTTTATTTGAGTTTAACCAGTTGATTAAATCTCCAAGTTCTCTAAATGTATGTTTAGGATCTTTGAATCCTAAAATAGTTCCCAAATTTCCATTAACTATCCTACCTTGTTTTTGCATATAATCTATTAACTCTTTTGTTTGATCTGCAATATCCATACTATGTTGATCATAAGTATCTCTTCTATGGTTGATTGTAAGTATCTCTCTACTAACTTGTTCAGTCATAAAAGTCATTTCCCTTTCTAAGATTCTCTTTACTAGATTTTGATGATTATTTGCATTATTTCTTGTTTTATCAAGAGTACCTTCAGGATTAAAAATTATAGAACAAGCGTCAGGTAAGATTAATTCTTCATGGTTTTCTAATCTAATTGTTTCATGAATTCTTAATCTCATCTTTATACTTTTATTATTCTCCTAGCTTTTGGTATAAAATTTAAGATTTTATTATCTTTATACTTTCCACAACCTAAGAAATCATTTTTATATTTAATGATTATGTAACTAGTAAATATATCTTTAGAGACTATATCCTTACCCCTTATCCAAGATTCCATATCATTTTTATTTATCTCCAAAATATTTTTTTTAGCTTTATCTCCAATTAATTGAGATCCTTCAATACTTAATCTTATACCATCAACATGAATTTTAGCAAAATATAATCCTAAAGAATTTATTCCCAAACCTTTAGTATCAATTTTTCCAAAATCATTACTTAATAAAAAGATTTTATTATCATTATTCATTAAAAAAACATGATCTAATTTTAATTCTTTTATTCCATATTGTTCTTTTATGGTTTCAATAATTCTTTTCTTTTCTTTTGAATTTAATATTTTTAATCTTTTCATCAATATTTTATATACCCATATGTTTAAATATTTATTTTTTATGTAAAAGTTATGAATGATTTGATATTGAAATATGCTTTACAAAATGCTGTTAGATATAATGGAAAAGCAAATCTTAAAGCTGTTATAAGCAAAGTTTTTTCTGAAAATAAAGATGTAGATAAGAAAAAAGTAGGTATAGAGACTAAAAAAATAGTTGAAGAAGTAAATAAATTAACATTAGAAGAACAAAAAGAAAAATTAGAGAAATTAGCTCCTGACTTATTAAATAAAAAAGTAGAAAAAAGGGATTTATTTGATAGTTTGAATATAAAAGGAAAAGTTATAACTGCATTTCCCCCAGAACCTAGTAAATATTTACATATAGGACATGTTAAAGCATTAATGTTGAATTATGAATTATCTAAAAGAAATAAAGGAAAATTTATTTTTAGATTTGAAGATACTAATCCTAGTTTAATAAAAAAAGAGTTTTATAAAATTTATTTAGATAGTTTAAAATGGTTGAATATTAAACCAGATAAAATAACTTATGCCTCTTCTAATATGGAGAAATTCTATAGATTAGCTGAAAAGTTAATTAAAGAAGAAAAAGTTTATGTTTGTAAATGTTCTTTAGAGAAGATAAGAGATAATAGGTCCAAAGGTGAAGAATGTGAACATAGAGATTTAAATTCTGAAGAAAATTTGAAATTATGGAAAGAGATGTTTAAAGGTAAAAAATATGTTTTGAGATTAAAAATAGATTTAGAACATAAGAACTCTACTATGAGAGATCCTACATTATTTAGGATCATTAAAGATAAACATCCAAAATTAACTAAAAGATATATTGTTTGGCCCACATATGATTTTGAAAATTCAGTTATGGATGCATTAGAAGGAATAACTTATAGGATAAGGACTAAAGAGTTTGAGTTAAGAAATGAATTACATAATTATATTCAAGAAACTTTAGGATTTGATGAAACTAAGATTTTTGAAGTTGCAAGATTTAATTTAAAAGGGGTTCCAAGTTCTGGAAGAATCATTAGAGAGAAACTACAGAAAAAAGAATTGATTGGTTGGGATGACCCAAGTTTAACTACAATAGCTGCTTTAAGGAGAAGGGGTTTTAAAGCTGAAGTAATTAAAGAATTTGTTTTAAATACTGGAATGAGTAAAGCTGAATCTGAGTTAGATTGGGATGATTTAATCATACAAAATAAAAGAGTATTGGATAAAGAAGCTAAAAGGTATTTTTTTATTCAAGAACCTAAAAAAATAGAAATAAAAAATTCTCCTAAATTAAATGTTGATGTGCAATATCATCCAGAGAATAAAAAATTAGGTTCTAGAAAATTTACAATTAATGATAAATTTTATCTAATGGATAGATTAGAAAAAAATAAAGTTTATAGATTAATGCATTTATTTAATTTTAAAAATAATGAGTTTCTTTCTGAAGATTTAGATAAAAGTTTAAATGCAAAATTAATACATTGGTTGCCATATTCTAAAGATTTAATTAATGTTGAAGTGTTAATGCCCGATAAAAAGATTATAAAAGGATTAGCTGAAAAGGAAATTAAAAAATTAAAAGTTGGAGAGGTTATACAATTCCTTCGTGTAGGATTTGTGAGGTTGGATCATAAAGATAAGAATAAATTAATTTTTTGGTTTACTCATAAATGATCAAGTTCTCTTTTTACTACAAATCTAGAACTAATAACTCCTAGTCCTAATGTTGCTTGTATCCTGAATTCATGATATTTAACATTTAAGATTGGAATATCTGAATTTAAGTCTTGATTAGTTTTTTCTGCAAATCTTTTTATTAAATTATTAAGTTCTTCATTAGAATTAAATACAACATTAGTTTCTATTTTTTTATCTAAGTATTCTATAGTTATTGGTTTGTTAACTCCCTCACAAATTATTGTTTTTATCTTATGATCATGCATTAATGGATCTATTTTTCCAAAATTTGCTAAATCTCGATATAAATAGTATTTTACATGATGGATTAGATCATCTGTAAATTCTAATTTAACTTTTTTACAAGCTTTTTTAGTTCTCTTTAAAATTAATTTATCATTTTCTAAAATTGATTTGTTTTTTTTATATTTTTTAATTAGATCTTCTTTTACTTTTTTTAGCATTTCTTGGTTTATTATTGGTTCTGTTAATGTATAGGAGTATTTATCACCTTGTTTTTTTATTGAAGCTTTTGCTAAAACTTTTTTGTCTGATACTAATAATGTATGTGTTCCTTCTATTGATTTTTCTACAATATGTTTCTGTAATGGTTTAGGTTGTTTTTTTAGTAAAATATCTTGTGCTATTGGACGAATTAATTTTCTTGTTTGTTCTAAAGAAATAGATTTTTGCCTTAAATGTTGTTGTTGTTTTATATGTAATGTTTTAGAACCTAAAACTAAAGCTCTGATAAATCTTTCTCCAATATCAGCATCTTTTTCTTTTACTTTATCTTCTTTTAGAACATCTACTATTTCATTTAATTCTTGTAGATTATTCTTAGGTGTAAATTTTTCTCTGATGAATTTTATATCCATTTTTAAAATCTACTTTTTGGTAAAGGTTTTGGTGAAGAAAAAGTTTCTGTACCTGTTTTTTCTTTAACATATCTTTCTAGTAAAATTAAACCTCTTGCGATAGTTTTATTTTGTTCTAGTAAACTTTCAAGTTTTTTTGCTATTGGTTCGTCTAAACCAGATTTTATATGTTGAGCCGCTTCTTCAAAAATATGAACCATGTTATCTATTCTAGTGTTAGTTTCATCTATTTTTTTAACTAATCTATTCATTTCTAAAAGTAACTCTGCTGTTTTATTTTGTAAAGCTATGCTGCTTTCTACTAATTTATGTTCTACTTTAGAACTTGAAGAACTTCTATTAACACTCTTTTTTGTTGTTTTTTTAGGCATTTTTCTCTTTTTAATTAAAGACTGTTTATTATTAATAAATGTTGCTATTATTTAATTATATAGAACATAGGTCTTTCAAAGTTCTTTTTAGTGAAAAATCCAAAAGTATCTTTTTTACATATCACACCCATTAAAATATCTTTTCTTTGACCAAAACTATAAATATCTTGTTTACTTAATTCACATAGTCCATTAGGATGACTATGAATTGTTCCTAAATGATTAATCTTAGAACAACTTCTTGTTTCAATGGCAGCTATACTTCTACTTGTAGTGGGAATTTCTTCTACATCATATATTTGGTATCTGTTATTATCATATTTACCTTTTAAACATACAAAGAATTCAACATTTCCATTTAAATCATATAATCTTGTTAATTTTTCATTCACATCTTCTTCTATTATTATAGTTGCACTTGGATCTACGTTATATAATAATGATAAAGATAATGTTGAAATGTTTAAGTATAAAATGATAAGAGCTATAATAATTACAACTAAAGAAGCAACAAATAAAATTTTATCTTCTTTTTCTATTTTATCTTTTCTGAAATGATAATAAAAGTAAACTAAACCAGGAATAGCAAATATTATGAATATGATCCACCCTAATAAATTAGAAGATTGTTTTTTTGGAATACATTGATCATTGGCATCACAAAGTTCATCTATTGAACATATAGCATCTTTACAATTTGAACATGTTTCTCCTGAATCTATTATACCATTACCACATAGATTAGATTCTTCTGTTATTGCTGTTTCTCTTGAATTTTGAAATAAATCCGTAAGAAATTCTTGTCCATGTACAATAGGAATTAGTAATAATATTAATAATATTAAAATAAACCTCTTTTTCATTGATATTTAATTGTTAATTTCTTATTTAAAAGTTTTTAGAGAACTACATCATTCCAGGCATTCCACCAGGAGGCATTCCTTGTGGCATTCCACCAGAATCTTTACTACCTGTTCCTGCAATAACATCATCTATTCTTAGAATTAATTCAACTACTTCTGAAGCAGATCTAACAGCTTGTGTTTTGATCTTTAATGGTTCAATAACACCTAATTTCCAAGCATCTACAACTTTTCCTTTAAACACATCAATACCAGCTGTTTTTATTTTTTTATCATGTTGTGATTTTAAATCTGTTAACATATCAATAGGATCTAAACCAGCATTTTCTGCTAATGTTCTTGGAATAATCTCCATAGCTTCTGCAAATGACATAACAGCTAATTGTTCTCTACCACTTAAACTATTTGCATATTGTCTAAGTTGTTTTGCTAATTCAACTTCAGGAGCACCAGCACCAGCTACAACTTTTCCATCTTTTAATGAAGCAATAACATCCCCTATAGCATCTTGGACAGCTCTTTCAACTTCGTTTACAACATGTTCAGTTGAAGCTCTAACTAATAATGTTACAGATTTAGGGTTTTTACATTCTCTAACAAAAGTCATTTCTTCCTCTCCTACTTTAAGTTCTTCAACTAAACCAGCAAATCCAAGTTCTTCTTTTGTTAATTCTTTTAAGTTACTTATAATTTTAGAGTTTGTTGCTCTTGCTAATTTATCAATATCAGATTTTTTTATTCTTCTACAAGCATAAATTCCAGCTTTAGCTAAATAATGTTGGACAATATCATCAATACCTTTTTGACAGAAAACAACATTAGCTCCAGTTGCGATTACTTTATCAGCCATTTCTTTTAACATTTGTTCTTCTTGATCTACAAAACTTTGAAGTTTCATTGGATCGTTAATTTCTATTTTAGTATCTGTTTCAGTTGATTTTATTTCTATTGGAGCATCAATTAATGCTATTTTAGCATTTTTTACAAATTTAGGCATTCCAGCATGAATTCTTTCTTTATCTAAAACTATTCCTTTAATTAACTCAGTTTCTTCTATTGAGCCTCCAATTTTCTTTTCTAATTTTATATCATCTAAATTTATGTTTACTTGATCATTAATTTTTTCTAAAACTTGTTTTACAGCTTGAACTGTTAAATCAGCTAATTTTTCTTTTGAGGATTCAGCTCCTTTTCCAGTCATAGCAGTTATTGCTATTTTTTTAAATGTTGAATCATCTTTTTCTGTTACTTTTTCTGCAATATCATTTAGAATTTTTTGTGCTTTGTCAGCTGCTAATCTATATCCTTTTACGATAACAGTTGGATGAACATCTTTATCTAATAAGTCTTCAGCATTTTTTAATAATTCTCCTGCTAATACTACAGCAGTAGTTGTTCCATCTCCTACTTGAGATTCTTGAGTTTTTGCTACTTCAACTAACATTTTAGCAGCAGGATGTTCTATGTTTATTTCTTCTAAAATTGTTACACCATCATTTGTAACTGTAATATCACCTAAAGAATCAACTATCATTTTGTCCATTCCTTTTGGACCTAAAGTAGTTCTAACTGTTTCAGCTACTTGTTTAGCAGCTAAAATATTATTTTTTTGTGCATCTCTACCTAAAGTTCTTTGGTATCCTTCTGGTAAGATGAATATTGGTTGATTTTGTGTCATTTTTCTTTAAAATTCCTTTATTTTATATTTCCTTATTAAAGCGTATTTAAACTTTTCTGTGTTGTGGGAATATAATCTTTGTTATTACTTTTTAGTAATATCTACTGTTTATAAAACTTTCGCTTTAGTTATTTTATTATCTATATATCTTTATATAAAATTAAATTTTATCTTGTTTCATGAAAAGAAAATTTATTGTTGTTACAGGTGGAGTTCTTTCTGGATTAGGAAAAGGAATTGCAGCTGCATCAGTTGGTTTTTTATTGAAATCTTCTAATTTAAAAATAATTCCAGTTAAATGCGATGGTTATTTGAATGTAGATCCTGGAACAATGAATCCTATTGAGCATGGTGAAGTGTTTGTTTTAGATGATGGTGGAGAGGTTGATATGGATTTTGGACATTATGAGAGATTTTTAAATGTAACTTGTAAATCAAATTGGAATTTGACTATGGGTAAAGTTTTTGAGAGAATAAGAGAAAAAGAAAGAAGAGGAGATTATTTAGGAAAATCAGTTCAATTAATTCCACATGTTACAGATTTAATTAAAAATTGGTTTTTTGAAATAGCTGAAGAAGAAAATGCAGATATTATGTTAATTGAAGTTGGTGGAACTGTTGGAGATATAGAAAATGAACTTTATCTAGAGGCTGTTAGACAATTAAAAAATCAGGTTAATGAAGAAGATATTATCTACATACATTTAACACATATACCAATATTAAAAGGAAGTAATGAACAAAAATCTAAACCTACACAACAAAGTGTTAATTTATTAAGACAAAAAGGAATACAGCCAAATATTGTGATTGGAAGATGTAGTGAATTTATTCAAGATTCTATTAAAGAAAAAATTTCTAATTTTTGTAGTATTAATAAAGATGCAGTAATAACTGGATTGGATGTTGACAATATTTATGAAATTCCACTAACTTTTGAAAAAGAGAATATTATGGAAATAATTAATAAAAAATTAAATTTAGAGGTTAATCCAGATTTAAAAAAATGGGAAACTTTAATTCATAATTTAAAAAATCCAAGTAAAGAGATTAACGTAGCTATTTGTGGAAAATATACAAGGTTAAATGATTCTTATGCTTCTATCTTAGAATCTTTGAATCATTGTAAAGCTAATTTAAATTGTAAAATAAATTTAAAATGGATTGAAACTACAGATAAAGAAGAAGTTAAAGAAAAATTAAAAGATATTAAAGGAATAATTGTTCCTGGTGGTTTTGGTTCTAGAGGTGTTGAAGGAAAAATTGAGGCTATAAAATATGCTAGAGAAAATAATATTCCTTTTTTGGGATTATGTTATGGAATGCAATTAGCTGTTATTGAGTATGCTAGAAATGTTGTTCACTTAGAAAATGCAAATTCAACTGAAGTAGATGAAAATACAAAATATCCTATTGTTGATTTATTACCAGAACAAAAAAATATTAAAGATAAAGGTGCTACAATGCGCTTAGGTGGACAAGATGTGTTAATAAAAGAAAATACATTAGCCTATGAATTATTTAAAACAGATAAGATAAGAAGAAGATTTAGACATAGATATGAAATTAATCCAGAATTTTTAAAACTATTAAATGAAAATGGTTTAGTTTTTTCAGGAAAAGCTTCTCAAGGAGAAATTATGCAAATTTTAGAGTTAAAAGATAGTAAGAGATATATGGCCTCTCAATTTCATCCGGAACTTACATCTAAATTAGAAGAACCAGATCAGATGTTTTTTAATTTTGTTAAAGAGTGTTTAATCTAAATCTTTAAATAATTCTCTTTTATTGAATATAGATGGAAAAAGAACATAGATTAGTTACACAAAGAAAAGAAAAATTAGATTTTTTAAGAAAAAATAATATTGAACCTTATCCTTATAAATTTGATAAAAAAGATCATTCTAATGAGATTATTGAGAAATTTAAAAAATTAAAAAAAGATGAGAGAACAAATACTAAAATTTCTTTAGCAGGAAGAATAGTAGCTTTAAGAGTAATGGGAAAAGTTTCTTTTGGACATATACAAGATCAATTTGGAAAAATACAATTTTATGTTAAAGAACAAGAAGTAGGAAAGAAAAATTATTCAATATTTAAAAAATTTGATTTAGGAGATTTTTTAGGAGTAAAAGGAACAATATTTAAAACAAAAAAAGGAGAAATAACAATATTAGTAAAAAAACTAGAATTATTAACTAAATCTTTAAGACCTTTGCCAGAAAAATGGCATGGATTAAAAGATGTTGAAATTAGATATAGGCAAAGATATTTGGATTTCTTAATGAACCAAGAAGTTAAAGATGTTTTTTTAAAAAGATCTCAAATCATAAGATATATTAGAGAATTTTTAGATTCTAAAGGTTTTATTGAAGTTGAAACTCCTTTGTTACAAAATTTATATGGTGGTGCTACTGCCAGACCTTTTAAAACAAAAATAAATGCATATAATATGGAGATGTATTTAGCTATTTCTCCTGAATTGTATTTAAAGAGATTAATTGTTGGAGGTTTTGAGAAAATTTATACTATTGCTAAGAATTTTAGAAATGAAGGAGTAGATAAATCTCATAATCCTGAGTTTACTATGTTAGAATTTTATTGGGCATATGCTGATTATAATGATATTATGAAAATAACTGAGGATTTAATTGTTTTTGTAGCTAAGAAAGTAAATAAAACTACTAAAGTAGATTATCAAGGTAAAAAAATAGATTTAAAAAAACCTTGGAAAAGATTAACGATGATTAATTCTATTAAGAAATATTTGAAAATAAATGTTGAAAGAATGAGTGATAAAGAATTAAAAACTTATATGAGAAATAATAATATTGAATATGAAGGAGATTTTTCAAAAGGATTAGCAATTGAGTTGATATTTGAAAGTTTAGTTCAAGATAAATTAATACAACCAACTTTTATTATTGATTATCCTAAAGAAACTACTCCATTATGTAAACCAAAAAGAGGAAATCATCATTTAATAGAAAGATTAGAACCATATGTAAATGCTTGGGAGTTAGGAAATGGATATTCTGAGTTAAATGATCCAATATTACAAAGGAAATTTTTAGAAGAACAAAGTGAACAAAGAGTTGTTAAGGAAGAAAATCATCCTGTTGATGAAGATTTTATTACATCAATAGAATATGGAATGCCTCCTACTGGAGGAATGGGAATTGGGATTGATAGATTAGCTATGATATTAACAAATAGTTCAACTATTAGAGATGTTATTTTATTTCCTATTATGAAACCTGAGAAATAGTTATTAAATTTATTCAACTTCTTAAACAAAAGGTATATAAACTTGTAAACTTACCTATTTATCAAGCCCGGCATTGAGAATACTCAACGGAGTACGGCAAATGCCAGAGCAATGAGCTTGGGAGTTAGTGTACCGGGCAAAATCATATTTAAAACAAAGAACAAGATAAAATCATCAATTATATCAAATTTAAAGCTTAAATTCACAATATTTACACAAAAGAAGATAAATAACAAAGCATTAGAGATATTTGAATAATTAATTGTATCTTGTTCTAAAATTAAAGGTGAAATAATGTATAATAAGATTATGGAGAGTGGTTTAAATGGCAAAGATAAGTCCTGTATCCGCAAAATATATAGTTCATACAAATATACATATAGAAGGAGTAGTAGATAAACCTGATGTTATTGGGGCGATATTTGGTCAAACTGAAGGGTTATTAGGTGCAGATTTAGAATTAAGAGAATTACAAAGATCTGGTAGAATTGGTAGAATTGAAGTAAAAACAGAAATAAAAGCTGGAAAAACAGCTGGAAGTATTATAATTCCTTCTTCTTTAGATAAGGCTGAGACAGCTATTGTAGGTGCTGCATTAGAAACAATACAAAGAATAGGCCCATGTAATTCTAGAGTTAGAATAGATAAAATAGAAGATGTAAGAATCAGTAAAAGAAATTTTGTAATAGATAGAGCTAAAGAGTTATTAAAAGAATTAACAGATAATGTACTTCCAGATTCACAAGAGATAACAGATGAAGTTGCACAAAGTGTAAGAATGATGGAGATTAAGGAATATGGTAGAGATAGATTACCTAGTGGACCAGCAATAGATGAATCTGATGAAATTGTTGTTGTTGAAGGAAGAGCTGATGTTTTAAATTTATTAAAACACGGAATAAAAAATGCAATAGCTTTGAATGGAACTTCAGTTCCTGATACAATAGTTGAATTAGGAAAGAAAAAAGTTATTATCTTATTTGTAGATGGTGATAGGGGAGGAGATTTAATTATAAGAGAACTATCTAATGTAACAGATGTTGATTATGTAGTTAAAGCTCCAGATGGTAAAGAAGTTGAAGAGATAACTAAGAAAGAGATTCATAAATCTTTAAGGAGTAAAGTAACTGTGGAACAATTAAAAATTGAAACAACTCCTAGTAATGGAGAGGTTAATAGATTTAGACCAAAACCACAGAGAGTACAAAGACCAATTACAACTAGTAAAGTCATTGTAACTCCACAACAAAAAGAGAATTTTAAAAAAATGTTAGATGACTTAATGGGAACTAGGGGAGCATATATTTTAGATGATCATATGAATATTCTCGGAAAAGTTCCAACATCTGAATTAGTTTCAACAGTAAGATCATTAAATTCTGTTTTTGCAGTTGTTTTTGATGGAGTGATAAATAGAGATATAACTAACATTGCAGATAGGTCTAATGTTAAATATTTAGTTGGAATGGATTCAAGAGTAAGGTCTAATGATACAAAAGCAAGTATTTTAGTAAATAGTGATTTATAATAACCTTAATAAATAATTTTGGTTATATTATATCATGGAATTTTTTAAAAAAGGGGAGAAAAGACAAGTATCTCTTACTAAAGTTTCTATTTTTATATTTATAATTTTAGTTTTAGTTTGGTTATTCTTTTTTTCTGGAGTTTTTAAAAAAACTTGTGAAACTGATATCTGTTTTAATGATGCAGCTCAAACATGTAAGAAAGCTAATTTTAGAACTATTAAAGAAAGTAATTTATTTTCATATGATATAAAAGGTCCTAGAGGAGATGTTTGTGTTATAGATATTGAATTAGAAAAAATGGGAGTAGGTACTTCAATTGAATTAATAGAAAAATTTGAAGGAAAATCTATGGAATGTAGAGTTCCAAAATCTCAGTTAAAAGATACAACAATAGAAGATTTAGATAATGTGATTAATTTTTGTACAGGGCCATTAAAAGAATCTATTTATGAATTGATGATTAAAAGATTATATGGTGTTATTATAGGAAATATGGATGAAGTTTTAGAGGAAATTAAAAAAACAATTTAATGTAGGCACACCCAAGAATAGAGTATATAGTGATTTCTGACTCGCATTATATAATAACCACTTAAATTATATAAAGATTAAATAATATATTAATCTTTCTATTAACATGAAACTTCAACAAATGAAACAAGGTCAGTTTTTTGTAACATTACCTAAACAAATAGTTCTTGCTAAACAATGGAAGAAGCATGATGAGATTATTGCTGTAATAGATCAAGAAGGAAATATTGTGTTAAGGAAGAAATAAGAAAATTTAAATAATTATTAAAAGTTATATTCTTTTTTCTCTTACTCCTCAAAATCTATCTTTTTTTAGTTTCATATCTCAACAAATTCTGTTTTTATTTGTTTAAATGAAACTAATGAGTTTATTTTAGCTACACCTTTTCTGGATATTACATTTTTAATGAATTCATAATATGCATCTTGGTCTTTTACTCTTAACTTTAAAATTAATTCCCAATCTCCAGTACAAATATCAACAGACTCTATTTCTGAATATTTAGCTAATTCTCCTCCAATTTTTTCGGGATTACCATATTGATCAGGAGATATACTAATTAAAACAAATGAACAAAATCCTTCATCAATATTTTTGTAATTAAAAATAGCCTTATATGTTTTAATTGTTCCTTCTCTTTCTAATTTTTTTATGTTATAATGTATTGTTGTGGAAGGTTCTTTTATTTTTTTTGCTATTCTAGCTATTTGAGGAGTACAATATCCTTGTTTGAATAAACTAATCAGTTTTTTGGTTATATCTCTCATAAATTGAATAATATTCAACTATTTATATAATTTTCGGTTAAAATTTGAATAATCTACGATTAGATATAAATAGGTGACAATCTCTAATAATACTATGAAATCAATAGGAGTTTAAAATGATTAAAAAAATTAATAGATTATCATTAGTCCTTGGAATGGGAGGATTAAATGGAGCAGTTTCATTAGCTGCCTTAAGTGGATTGTTTAAAATAGAGAATGCTTTTTTGATAGCAATATTGTTTATGGCTGGACCAGGAGCAATAATCACTGCTGTTATGTTTGAAGGTTCAGTAAGAGAAAGAATGTTTGCTGCTTTATTAGCTGGTGTTATAGCAACAATCATAGTTGTGTTTGCAGCTGGAATGGGTCCAAAACTTTTAGGATTTCTTAATCTTAATATACTTAAGATAGTTGGAGGAGTTTCTGTTTTAGTAATTGGATTGATGATAATGGGATTAAAAATTCCTGGAAGTGTTCCAACACTAATAATGTTGTTAGGGATTATATTGGGAATTGTGTGGAGGTAAAAATGAATTTTGAACATGAAATTGTAGAAGTTTCTATGGATAATAGAAATCCAAAAGTAGAAGAAAGATATAATTTACATATTACTAAACCATACAGGGTACAAGTAGTTACTGCTGTTTATGATGGAATTATGACTGGATTTAGAGTACATCTTAATGAAAAAGGCTTTTTGTTATTAAGTCTTGAGTTAAAAGATGGCTTATTTTATGATCATAGAATACCTTGGGAAAAATTTCCATTTGATAAACAATTATTGAGGGGTGGAGAACTGAAGAGGGGATTAGGGAGATTATTAGCTTTTGGTAGGATAATGGATGAAGAAGGTTTTCAAAGAGCGAAATATAAAACAAAAGAGTAGTTATTGGTGGTTAATATTGATTAAGATGGGAAGCAAAAAAACAATAGATGGAATTCGTATATCTAAGATAGTTAGAATGCTATTAGATCTTGAAGGAGTTCAAATAAGAAAAGGAACAAATCACCCATTTGTAGCTAAAAGAAAAGGGCTTAGATCTTGTCCTATTGCTTCATCTACTCATGCTAAGAAGATGTTAGTTCCTTGGATAGTTGATGCTACAGGATATGAATCTAATTTAGTTTACTCTTCACTTAGAGCAGGTAGTTGGACATATACTTAGTAAATTAAAATGAATTTGGGATTAGGTTTAGAATTAGTACCTCAATTAGAGCAAGAATTAAAGTTAGTTCCATCTTTAACATTAGAACAACATTTAGAGAAAGAGGAGATTATTCATAGAGTCATAGAGTGGACAGAAGAGAATAAAGCTTGGAGGAATTTTAGAAAAGATGGATTTAATTTTTCATATGGTTCTGTACCATATGAAGTTGCTCAACCAATTTCTGATGAATTAGGATATGCTTTTGCTCATTGTTTTTATGATCAATTTGAAGCTTTAATTAAAGGTAAGAAAATTGCTTTAGCTAGAGGAGATTGGACTTTATTTGTTGTTAATGATAAGGTGCCAAAAGAATTTGTTGATTTTGCTGCAATACATGAAAGAGGAGAGGAATTATCTTTAGGAAATCATAACTTTGCATCTAAGTTGGAGTTTGCATTAGCTAATAAGAGAGGTAAATTAAATGAATATTTAACTTTTATAAGTAAAATGTATCCAGATAAAAATATTGATGTATTTAGAGAATTAGAGCAAGATTCGGGTATTTCAAATGTTCCACAAGAGTTATTAGATCATTTAGGGAATCAAGGATTAAGAAATGAGAAAGAGTTAAGATTAGCCGAAGAGTTAATAAAAAAATATCCTATTCCAAGTGAAGTTTTTGATCTTTTTACCCTATTTCTTTTAAGAACTTCAATATGTTGAAACTCATTATTTTCTGAATAAATTTTGATATTTTCTATTTTATGTTTCATATTAGATCAGATGATACTTTTTTAAAATCAGTTCAAAAGATTTTAGTACTTCAAATTTATTTTTATTTGAGGTATAAATAATATTTACTTTCAAATCTTTTGCTTGCTTACGAAGAAATTTCAGCCAGTTTTTCATATCTTGAGTTAGCAATTCAGGTTGTTTTCTATCTTCTGTAAGTCTCTTTGTCATAATCTCTTCATTACAATCAATCAAGATTATATCAAAATTAGAAAAATTGTTTTGTGAGAATCCATCTTTGATAAACTTTAAATTGACTTGTCCTTCAAATATAATGATTTCTTTCTCTTTGTATTCATTCAACATTTTTTTAATCCATTTAAAAGTTGTATCTCTTTGCCAATTTTCACCTGAACCACTTTGTTTAATCATCTCTTCTGAAGAGGGAATTCCAATAGAATCAAAGTTTAAGAACGTCCAATTCTTATTCTTATATTTCTTCTTCAGTTCAGAAACAAGAGACGTTTTTCCAGTACCTGAAGCTCCTGTGATGAAAAAAATATGTCCGGTCATGTTAACTAGAAATTATTACAATTTATAAATAAATCCATTTTTGGTGTGTAGCAAATATAACATCAATATTTAGTTTCATACTTTTTCCCTCTTTATTATTTCCAAAATAGTACCAATCATTTTTCTTGGATCTTTATGTGTATTATCAATCTTCATCTCATTCTTAATACATCTTCTTTTAATTAATCTCTTATTCCAAAGTAATGAAGCTTTAACATCTTTAAATCCAGAATCTCTTTCACTAAGAATACGATTTTTTAATTCTTCATCATCCTTAACTACTAGACTAATAATTATAAATTTATATTTTGAGAAGATTTTAGGAAGTTGTTTAATACGAAAGTCTTCTAGGTCATTTACAATAATATGTTTGTATTTATACTTTACATAATTTTTTAATATATAGGTTAAATTTTCAAAAGACATTTGTTCCTCTTTTTTATTAGCATTGGTCCACTTTTTGTTTAAATGGAATTGTCTTATCCAACCAAAATCAATTAAAGGGGGATTATTTAGTTTAGTTTTTAAAAGATTAGAAATAGTTGTTTTTCCAGTTCCTGGAGCACCAGCAATAAATATAATATCTTTCACTAAGTAACCATAATACCTAAGATATTTAACATTTTCTTTTTTATTCTAAAAAGATTTTAATCTCTTAAAACTATCTTTAAGGCAATTAACATATTCCTTCTTTTCTTTTTTGTCCATTTTTCTAGTTAAAATTACATCAATAAAAAACATTATATCAGAAACAATTCTTCTTAAAATATAATACTCCATTGCTTTTTTATCTAATTTAAAATTCTTTCTATATTTTTTATATTCTTTTTCAAATGATTTATCTAACTTAACCCCTTTAGAAAACCACATCAAATCTTTTTCTGGCAATGCTTTTTGTACTGCATCCCAATCTATGATAAAAATATCTTTTTTATTAACTAATAAATTTCCCTCATAGAGATCTGTATGTACTATTTTATATTTTCGCTTATTTTTTGTAATATGCTTTTTTAATATTCTCAATCTTTTATGAGTTTGTAATATTAAATCTTCATTTTCTATTAATGGAACTAAACTTTTGTCTTTTGATTTTTTAGCATTTTCTAGTATTCTTAAATCTGATTTCTGCCATTTAAGATCAATAAATTCATTATTAATCCCTTTGAACTTCTTTGGATCAAGATTATGTAGTTTTCCTATAATTTGTCCTAATCTCTTCATATTCTTTTGAGAAATACTCTTAGGGTGTTCCCCAACAATAAATTCGAATAAAACTACTGGAAATTTTTTATAAAAAGTAATTAATTTATTCTTTTTACTCTTTATTGGAACTAAAACATTATCAAAAGAATGTTCTTTATTCAACTTTCTTAAAAATCTTATAATATTGTCAAGTCTTGAAGGATCAACTCTTTTCATAGCTTGATAAACAGTTATGAAGATCTTCTCACCATCTTCTGTTTTCCCTAAATAAGAAGCACAATCCTCTCCAATTGGAAGATATTTTATATTTCTAAGATGAAAATTATAGTTTTTATTAATAAGAGATTCTATTTCTTTTTCATGGATTCCTTTAAACTTCATTTTAGTATATAAGATGGTATTTTCATATGTAATAAGATTTCTTTTATTTCTTCCTTAACATAATATTTTAGGCTTTGAACATTTACATATATGTCTAGTCTCAGAAATGTTATTATTTAAAAGTAATTACAAATAGAAAGATTTATAAAGAGGTGAATAATTTAAATATTATGATAATTAAGGAGAATAAAAATGGATTATGATACTACAATTGAATATTTAGCCAAAGAATTAGGTGTAAAAGATTCACAGATTAAGCAATCATTCGGACAAGCTAAGGCATTAAATAGAGTTGATTTTAGAAACTCAGACTTTGTCTTAGAAGAAAAATGTGTTAAGGATTATATGGATAAATGTGCAGGAAAAATACCTCAGAGAATATACCATATACAAAACGGTAGAGAAAAAACAATGGTTACAACATCACCAGTTAAAAAAGAAACCTCTTATGTCTGGAAATAAAGCAAATAAAGTATTAACCAAAGATTATATAAATAATATCTCACAAATATCTTAGTATGAAACTTTTCGCGATAAAATCAGATAAAAAGGAATTATATTTTCAACTAGAAAAAACAAACGAAGGACTCAAAATACTAGACACAATAGCACAAATATTATTTGGTAACACAGAATTCTTCTTTGATATGGAATGGCAGTTAGGACTACCAAAAAAAGAATCTTATTTAGGTCATGAATTTAAAGGAGTCTTCATTGGGGCAACTGTGAGTGAAAAGCGAATTCATTTACTAATTCGAGGACTAAAAGAAAAAAATAAAATAAAGAAGATAAAAAGTCTTATTTTTGAAAAATATAAACTAATCAAACCTGGAGCAGGCAACTAAAATATGAAAGACAAAATAGCCGGTATACAAACAATAGATAATAAAACCATGATTAGAATTAAGATTAGTATTTCTTCTCAACGAAATTACACCCGTTTTCGAAAAGCCCTACTTGATAAATTTAATCTTAAGATTAGGGGGGATGGAGGATTTACTTATTTAATGGGAAAAGGAATTGATATGAATATTTTTAAGGGAGATAAATATTTTCATATTGTTTTGTATGCAACTCCTAAAAAAAGAAAAGAGATTTTACCTATATTATTCAATTATTTTGAATTTATGGCATCTTCTTGAGAAAACTTCTTATTTTTTGAAATCTTATCCAAGATCCCATTGTACAGATCACTTTTGAATCTTCCACTTGTTGGAAGTAAATGAATTTTTCTTTCATCATTA
>CEPX01076210.1_pt1 | contig 22728 bp, 19 predicted proteins | sample 361361 | NCBI WGS metagenome assembly CEPX01 (sample SAMEA2619974, study PRJEB7988) | marine metagenome | biome: marine biome (ENVO:00000447); feature: mesopelagic zone (ENVO:00000213) & marine oxygen minimum zone (ENVO:01000065); material: "saline water (ENVO:00002010), including plankton...
CGTTTCAGGGTCGGTCACGTCTCGAAAGTGGTACGACGTGTCGCCTTCCTGGAGCAGCATGTCCAGGTCGGGTACGAAGACGTTGAACACCAGCCTTCCGCCCGGAGTCAGATGCTCACGGATTTGGGTCAGCGCTCGGATCTGGTCCTCGACGGACAAAAGCGCCAAGAAACCGCGGAACGGTATGACCGCCAGATCGAATTGCCGGTCCAACACGAAGTCGCGCATGTCGGCGTGTACGAGCTCGATCGACGTGGAGTCGAACCCGAGTTGTTGGCATTTGCGACGTGCGACGGCAAGCATGGCTTCGGAGTAGTCGAGTCCCACGACCTGGACCCCGGCCTGCGCCATGGGTATCGACACGCGTCCGGTGCCGCATCCGAGCTCGAGGACCGGGCCGCCCGCGGAAACTGCCTCTTCCACGTAGAAGGGGATGTCGTCGCGGACGTATGCGTAGACCGCGTCGTAAATCTCCGCCCAAGTGTCGTATGGCGTGTTCGATATGCTTGTCATCGTGGCGCGTAGGATAGGCCTCAGGGCTTAGTTCGGCAAGTCTTTCGTATTTGGCTGCCACCGCGTCCGTGAGCGTCGGCTCTTTCCGATCCCAACGACCATCTGAAACACATGAGGTATGATTGGGCGCAACGTCGGGGCTGGTTCTGTTTGTTCGGAGGGGTTTGATGACCTGGCGAGACGAGTACAGGCAGAAACTGACGTCGTCGGCTGAAGCGGTGGGCATCGTCGAAAACGGCGACAGGGTCATCGTGCCGTTGACCGAACAGCCCGTGGGGCTGGTCAACTCATTGGCGGCCCGGTCCGACCTGGACGGCGTCATGGTGACGATATCGACGTCGGGATTCGATCCGGGCGGCTTGTTGGACGCCGGCCACTCAGTCGAGTTCGAGAACTTCCTCGGCCCATTCGCGCGGCCCTACGAGCACGAAGGCCGCGCACCGTACCTGCCGCTAGCTTTCTCGCTCAGCTTCAAGGCGGTCGACGAGCGGCCGTCGGAAGCCAAGCCCATCGACGTCGCGATGGTGACCGTCACCCCGCCCAACGAGGACGGAATGCTCTCATTCGGCCCGCAGCCGTGGTTCAAGCGGGCCTACGCGCGGCGCGCCCGCAAGGTGATTGCCGAAGTCAACCCGAAACTCGCGCGCACTTTCGGAGACTGCTTCTTGCCGGTGTCGGCTTTCGACAGGCTGGTGGAGATCGATCCGCCCACCGTGACGCGCGAAGAGCTCAGAAATGCGATCTCGGGATTCGACCATGGTTACCGGCACGAGCTCGAGGAGATGATCGAGGCGGTTGACCCTATCCGGTTCGCGCCTCTGATGTCGCGGCTGGATTCGCTCGACCTTGAGCGTTTGAAGACGGGTTGGGGCATCGACGATCCGACTCCGGAAGCCAAGGCAATCGCCGAACACGTCGAGAAGCTGATACCGGATGGCGCTTCGATTCAGATTGGAGTGGGCAAGCCGTCTTTCTATTTGGCGCGTCTGGGCGTGCTCGACAACAAGTTGGACCTAGGGTTGCACACGGAGCTTGTGGTTCCCGGGGTGGCGAAACTCGTCGAGGCCGGGGTCATAAACGGCAGCAAGAAAACGCTGCACAAGGGCAAGGCAGTGGCGGTCGCCTGGTCCGGTTCCGACGACGCGGACTACGCCGTCATCGACGGCAATCCGGCGTTCGAGTTGTACGAGCCGAGTTACGTGTTGAACCCCATGGTGATGGCGCGAAACAGCCGCCAGATCGGGATGAACAACGCCCTGAGCGTCGATCTGCTGGGCCAGATCAATTCGGAGAGCATATTTGGCGGGCAGATGGTTAACGGCATAGGCGGCCAACCTGACGCTCACATGGGCGCGCTGTACTCACACGGTGGACGGGCGATTACGCTGCTGTACTCGACCGCGGTGGGCGGTGCCGTGTCCAGGATCGTGCCAAGACTGGCCGAAGGGGAGATCGTGACGATACCGAGGTTCTGGGCGGACACCATCGTGACCGAATACGGGGTCGCGAAGCTCGTCGGCAAGAACCACAGTGAACGGGCAGAGGCTCTGATCGCGATCGCGCACCCGGATTTCCACCGGGAGTTGCGGCGTGATGCCGCGAAGTGGGTTGGCGATTAGCGGACGGATCAATCTTGCTCTGACGTTTCTGGTGTCATCCAAATTGCCTCAAACCCGCCGCCAGCCTGGCGTCCCCTCTTGTCTCTTCAGTCCCTGCGGCGTGCGACGAGCGGATTGACCGGTCGATGGACCGCACGTATGATGCGGTGTACCTCTGTCGAACCTAAAAGCGGCAATACTTTGCGGGAGCCTGGGAATGTCCGGAGCCGTGCGTGTCGGACGAGTGTTCGGCATCGACCTAAAAGTCCACTTCTCCTGGGTCTTCATCTTCGTCCTCGTCTCGTGGACGCTTGCGACTTCGTATCTGCCAGACGGCTACCCTGGATGGTCCGACAGACAGTACTGGGCCATCGGCATCGTTGGCAGCCTCCTCCTTTTCACGTGCGTACTCATACATGAGTTGAGCCATTCTCTAGAGGCAATTCGGAGGGGTCACCAGGTCGAGAGCATCACCCTCTTCTTCCTCGGCGGCGTTTCGCAGATGGGGGAGGAGGCGGAGACCGCCGGGGACGAGTTCTGGGTGTCTGTGGTCGGACCTCTCACCAGCCTGGGACTGGCCGTCGTGTTCTGGCTGGTCTATCTGATTATCAGGGGCGGTCCGTCGCAAGTTGCCGCGTTGGTTTGGTATCTGGCCTGCGTGAATGCAGCGATCGGGATATTTAACCTGTTGCCCGCCCTCCCTCTTGATGGCGGAAGGGTCTTACGAGCAGTTCTGTGGAAGCTAACGGGCGACGAAGCCAGGGCGACGAGGGCCGCAAGTCGCGCGGGGACCGCACTGGGTTTTGGGCTCGTGACCATCGGCATCACGCTGATCTTCGTCACCCGGAACTTCGCTGGCGTTTGGTTGGCGTTAATCGGCTGGTTCATCCAGTCCGCCGCGACATCCATTCGCGAGCAGTCGGCCACTGAGCAGCTCCTGTCCGGCCGGCTCGTTCGTGACGCCATGCGGACGGATTTCCCGACCGTCGACCCGGGGACCACGATTCAAAGGCTGCTGGACGAGCGCATCGTGCGAGACTTCGAGCGGGCGTACGTCGTCGTGCTGGGCGATACGTTCCGAGGATTGATCACCACCACGGACGTACGGGACGTGGCGCCCGACGAGCGTGAACGAAGATGGGTCTCGGAAGTGATGATCAGGGCGGAAAATGTGGCGTCGCTGCCGCCGGACGCCCCACTTGAGGATGCTCTCGAATTGATCGTTCAGCGGGGCATTCATCAACTCGTGGTATTGGAAGGCCACCGGGCGGTCGGTCTCGTCACCAGGGGCGACGTCTTGCGGGTGATCGAGGTCTCACGTTTGCTCTCGGGTCGGCGCCCGGACGATCCGAAGGGGTCACCTGGCGATTCGTAGCAGCCGCATCTCGTCTCTGGGCAACCCGAACCTGTTCGTCAGATCTTCGGCCGCATGGCCCAACATCCACGAAAAGAGGACCCGGTCCATGTACTGCATCAGCGGCGACGTCAGCACGAACCGCACGTCGCCCCCATGGACCAGCGCGTCAAGCGTGTCGATGTCGGTCACACGGGTGTCTTGGTACTCGGAGTAGAGCGGCAACACCGGCTTGCCGGTCAACAAAGCGACCCTGGCCGCGGTGTTGTACGAATCGGCCGCGAGCACGTAGCGGCTGTCTCCTCTGTTTTGCTGGATGTATTCCAGCGCCGCATCCAGGTTTTCCGGCTCGACTCTGACAATTGCCGTGATTACCGCTCCCCGAAGCCGGGGGCGCGACGTTTGGATTGGCCTCTCAGGCTCCGAGGACGGGACCGTGATCATGTCGAACCCGATTCTGCCCAAAGTGTCCGTTCTGGGCGCCAGGATGTTGACAGCCGCCACCTGGGCGTTGAGCAGAACGATCGCGACCCAGATCGCCGCCGGCACAAACAACGACGGGGCTTCTCGTTTTCCGATGAAGCCGGGGAACACGGTCTGAATCACGACAGTTCCCGCGAAGATGACGAACCCGAGAGCCAACAGCAAGCCCACGAACTCGGAGAGTGCGAACGGCCCTTCTGTCGTTCGCGCCAGGCCGAACGCGTACGCGTAATACACGAACCCTACGGCGGCGATCAGCAACAGGAGCGGCCACAGCCATTTCATGCGGGACCGATCTTCGGCCATGAAAACGAAGCCGACGCCTGAGAGCGCAGCCACGGCGGGCGTCACCGACGCCCAGTAACTTGCCAGTTTCACCGAGGTCGGGCCGAATCCCGCCACGGCGACTCCGAGCCAGGCGAGCCACAACACGGCTTGGCCGAGGGCTCGGCGTCGGGCGAGCATCGCGATTCCGATCAGCGCTCCAGGAATCAAAGCAATGCCGAAGAATACGCCCAACGGTCCCGTTACGAACCACAGCGGATCCTGCCTATAGCTGGTCCCTCCGTATTCCAGACCTCCGAAGCGGTCCAGAAGGTTCCACCCGAAGATCATGTCCCAGACGCTGGAGGAGTGCATTACAGCGTCGTAAGAGCCGGCAGTCAGCCACACCATGGTCGGCCACCATAGGCCTGACGCCAAGGCGATCGCGGTGCAGACGGCGGCTGTTCTGACGAACCTGGGCCACGGCGTCCATCGGTGGAAAAGCGCCATGAGCGCGAACGCAGGGACCGGCAACAGACCTTGCCATAACTTCACCATGAACGCCAGGCCGACGACGGCGGAGGCGACGTAGAAGAATCCCTCGCGTCGTTCCTGCACGGCTCTGACCACGAAATATGCCGCCACCAGCATCGTCAGCGTAGTAACGGGTTCGAGGAAGACGCCGCGGGAGAAATTCGCGTCCATGGGCATCGTCGCCATCACCAGAGCCGAGGCGAGGCCCGCTCGGGTTCCGTGAAGCCTTCGGACGATGACGAAGAGCAAAATCACCGACGCAATGCCGGTCAGGGCGGCCGGGAGCCGCAAGGCGATGTTCGAGGGACCGAGAACGGCGATGAAGGCGCCTTGAATCCAGAAGAAAACCGGTGGCTTGTCGGCCAGGAACGAACCGTCGACGAAGACGCTGGGGTACAGCCAGTTGTCGAATGATGTGTACGCGTTCTTCGAGATGGCGGAGTAGATCGCGAGCCCTGGGTGGCCGTGGCCGAGATCGTACAGGCGCATCGCTGAGGCGAGGGCAATGATAGCCGCCAACGCTGCATGAGAGCGTCGCACAACCGCTAACCGAGCGGCGAGCCACGGCGTTCTATCTGCGATGTTGGCGGCTAGCTGCATGATCGACGGGCCGTGACTGGACTCGGCGGCCGTGGAAGGACGCGAGATCGCGTGATAGACTTTGTTTGAATGAGCATTTTCGGGAGTATATTTGATCGGCCGCGACGAAGTATAGGGTTCGTCGTCATCGCCATTGGGATGGCAATTCTGGCGGCATCGTGCGGAGAGGAACCGGCGGGGACTGACGACCGGTCGCCAGCCGCTGGTCCAAATGCCAGCCTGCCGCTTGCGACGCCCACTTCACAGCCGGCGGCACAGCCTCCGGCGCCTGCTGCGTTCGGCAGGCCGCTGCCAGTGCGGACCACGGCGCCGACGGCACGACCCACGGCGGCGGCAAGTCCATCGCCTACGCCTGCTCCCACTGCTTCGATCGCAACCCCCAACCCCACCGCGGCGCCGACCACTATTGCGCGTCCGACTCCGACCGCGGCACCCAGCCCAGCGCCGCTAACGCCAAAGCCCGTGGAAACACAGAGCAGCACGTCAGCGGCGCCCGTTCGGGATCTATTCGATCTCGCGCTGCGATTCAGGTCTCCCAATGAGGCGAATCCATCCAGGTTCGTAGCATCTTCGGCGGCTCCGTTGGAGGTTGGTCACAAGGACGAGTTCTTTGTTACCAAGCTGGCCGACGGCACCGCACACACGATCACGGCCACGCTCCAACTAGTCAGCGAGCACGCCTATTGGTGGGTCGACGACGCGGTGAGCGTGCCAACGCGGTCGCTCCGAGACTCGGCTGACGCGTATGAGCAGATCATCCATCCGGCGGTGGTCGGCGCGTTCGGAGACATTTGGAATCCCGGAGTCGACGGCGACCCCCACTTGTCGGTTATGCACACCGTGTTGTCGGGCGCGGTTGGCTACTATGGGTCCAAGGACGAGTTTCCCCGGTTCGTGCATCCGCACAGCAACCAGCGGGAGATCATATACATGGACACCCGGAACCTACAGGCAGGGAGCGACAGTTATCTCGGCGTGCTCGCTCACGAGCTCCAGCACGCGATTCACTGGAACCAGGACACCGGCGAAGACTCATGGGTGAACGAAGGATTGTCTGAGGCGGCAACCTCTCTCGCCGGCTACAATCCAGCGTCGGCGGACGCGTTCCTGCGCAAACCGGAAACCCAACTCAACTGGTGGCCGGATCAGCTCCAGAACAGCTATCCGCACTACGGCGCATCCAACCTCTTTTTCAACTACCTGGCCCAACGGCTGGGCAGCTACGATGTTCTCGGCGAATTGGTGGCCGAACAGTCTGATGGCCCGGAGGGCGTGGACGACTTCTTGGCCGGTTTCGGCACGACGTTCACCGATGTCTTTTCGGATTGGGTCGTGGCGAACCATGTGGACGCGGCCGAGGGTCCGTACGCGTACCCTGGCGAGGATGTCGGCATCAAGAAGGTCTACCCCATGGCCGGCGGGTCGCGTTTGTCCGGAACGCTGCCTCAGTTTTCTGCGCGATACTACGGTTTGCCTGCCGGCGCCGATCGGACCGTGGTGCGATTCGAGGGCGATTCGGGCGCTCGGCTGATGGACGCCGCGTGCACCAGCGGGCGAAACTGCTGGTGGAGCGGCGCCGGCGACGCCATCGACACCACGATGACCCGGGCGTTCGACCTGGAAGGCCTGACGACGGCGACCTTGGAGTTCAACATCTGGCACCAGATCGAACAGGGATGGGACTACGCGTACGTGGAGGCGTCCGGAGACGGCGGAGAGACCTGGGACATCCTTGCCGGCTCGTCGACGACTGAGGACAACCCAAGCGGCAACAGCTACGGCCACGGCTACACCGGCGCCAGCAGCGGTTGGCTTTCGGAGAGCGTCGACCTGTCGTCGTACGCCGGCGGTGATGTGCTGATACGCTTCGAGTACGTCACCGACGACGCCGTGTATTTGGACGGCCTGCTCCTGGACGACATTGGGATCCCTGAGTTGGCCTTCCTGGACGACGGCGAGGATGACGCCGGATGGGACGCCCGAGGATTCACGCGCGTGGACGGCGACCTGGTGCAACGGTTCGCCGTGCAACTCGTGGAGCGGTACGCCGACGGCGGTATCAGAGTCTCGCGGATGACGCTCGACGAAGACAACACCGGTGAAATCGTCGCCGAAGGCGTAGGCGGGGGTTTCGAAAGCGCGGTGGTCATCGTGTCGCCTGTCACTGAAGGGACGCGACAACCCGCGTCTTTTGAGCTGTCCATATCGGCGGCGCACGAGGGCTAGCCTGCGTATTGGGATCGATCGCACGCCACAGGAGCGCAAATGCTCTGGATGCTGGGATACGTTGTCGTCATCTGGGCGGTCGAGGTCGTCAACACAATCCTCGGCCACCGTCTGGACGAATACGGGATCGTGCCTCGGGCGACGCTGGGTTTGAGGGGCCTCGCCCTGGGGCCGTTTCTGCATTCCGGGTTTGGCCACGTGATGTCGAACACTGCCCCGATTGTCATCCTTGGCGGGCTGGTTGCAACTCGAGGCCGGAACGCGTTTTTGGCGATATCGGGCGCCGCCGCGCTGTTCGGCGGTCTCGGAGTATGGCTGTTCGCACGACCAGGAGTGCACATCGGCGCCAGCGGGGTCGCGTTCGGCTATTTCGGATTTCTGCTGGCCAGAGGCTGGTACGAGCGCAGTTTCGTGTCGATACTGATCTCAGCAATGGTGCTCATCTTCTACGGCGGATTGTTTTTCACGGCTTTGCCGTTTGCGACGAGCGTGTCGTGGGAGGGTCACCTGTTCGGTCTTATTTCAGGCGTGGCATACGCTCGGGTCACACGTCGACGCAGACGTCAGCGCGTGACGGATCGAACGGCGGGATAGCGGGCGTTCGGGTTGGGGTGGAAAGCTCCGCGCGAAGTCGATGAATTGGGTGGTCGCAGTTTACGTTCCAGATGGTATAATACACGCGAAATCCGATTGGACGCCGCTCGGGCCCTTTGTGGCTCGCCGTGACATCTGTCCGACGCCGGCGACAACCCGGACTCAACGGAGATGGAACTCCGCAGCCAAGGAGGGCGCATTGGCATCTGACGATTACTCGTTCTCCACATTTTCAAAGAATGAATTCTACGGTAAGCTAAATGCCCGATTGGTCGATATGACCGATCTGGGCGCCGGTCAGCGCATTGTCGATCTTGCCTGCGGCACCGGCGGAGTCACCCGGCTGATTCTGGAGCGAATCCGAGATGCGCGCGAATCGGTCATTATCGCCATGGACCACTCTGCCCTTGCGCTGAAACAAGCCATGGAAGATCTGAAGGACATTCGCGACAACGCGGTGCAGTTCGTACAAAGCCAGGTCGAGCAAGTCTCCGAGGCGCTCAAAGAAAAGGCCGACACAATCATCTTCTGCAACGCCATCCACTACGTTCCCGACAAGGACGCGCTCGTCGACGAGATCTCGAGAGCGCTGAAGCCAGGCGGGAAGTTCGCGTTCAACACCTCGTTCTTCGATGGAGGCCAGCCGCCGGAATCGTTGCAGTTCTATCGCAAATGGATGTTCAAGGCGGCCCGTGACCTTCGCAAGGAGTACGGGTTGAAGCCTGATCGAGTTAACAAGGTTGAGTCGAGAATACAACTGACGGCGGACGACTACAAGGAATTGGTCGAGCGCCACGGGTTTACCATCCTCAAGCAAGAGATCGACACGGTCAACGTGCCTATCGGCGGATGGCTCGACATTTGCACCTTCGAGGACTTCATCTCGGGCACCTTCCCCGGCGTGCCGTTGCCGAAGGCTAGCGCCAGCCTCCAGCGTGGTATCGAGCAGGCGTTCGAGGAATTGAACCTGACCTATGTTCCACGCAACTGGTTGGACGTCGTGGCCGTGCGAGCCTGATCACCTTCGCCTAACGGAGCATCGGCATCCCTTCCCTGTACATCACCGAGCGGGAGGTTGAGCGGTTGCTGTCCATCGACGACGCCATCGTCGCCGTGGACGAGTCGCTCATGCATCGGGCGCATGCTCTCGCCGCCAACAACCCCAGGGAACGGGCTGTCGGAGGCCCTGACGTCTACGTCAACACCATGCTCGGCATCGACCATGCGTTGGGCGTTCACGGATTCAAGACCTACACCGTCGCCTCGGGCGTCTTCCGTTTCTTCGTCTACCTCTACGACTCCGCGACATCCGGCCTGCTGGCGATAGTCGAGGCCAACAAGCTTGGGCAGCTCCGCACCGGCGCCGCCACGGGCGTCGCGACGCGCGAGATGGCGAACGCGGACGCCAGCGAGGTCGGGATCATCGGCAGTGGATTCCAAGCTCGCAGCCAACTGGAGGCGGTGACGAAGGTGCGTCCCGTCCGCCGAGCGCGGGTGTACAGTCCCACGCGAGAACATCGGGAGTCGTACGCACATGAGATGTCGCACGAACTCGGCATCGACGTCGCCCCCGTCGACTCGGCGAAAGCCGCGGTTGAAGGCACGGACATCGCCATCACCGTCACGAGCTCACGCGAGCCGGTTTTGAATGGGGAATGGCTCGAGCCCGGCATGCACGTCGTCGCGGCGGGAGGCGCCGACCCATACGTCCGGGAGATCGACGACCTGACCGTGCAGCGCGCAGACCTGATCGTGGTCGACGACAAGGCGCAGGCGCAGATCGAGGCGGGAGAGTTGATGATGCCTTCTGGGCGGGGTTTGGTCCTGTGGGAACAGATGCGTGAGCTCTGGCAGATCGTGAGCGGCGAGGTCACAGCGAGAACCGCGCCCGGCGACATCACGCTATTCAAGTCTCTAGGCATGACGCTGTGGGACATCGCGGCCGCCAAGATCGTCTACGACAGAGCCGTCGAGACCGGGGTGGGACGTTCGCTTCCGGAGTAGCGGCGCAGGCTACGTTGTCGTCTTACGAAAACCAGAACCGCTCCCCGCGGTTGTATTTGGCGGCGTAATCTCGGGCGATTCCCGGGACCCTCTCGGCTAGCGCTTCCTGCATATTTGGATTGGCGACCCAATCAGAAAACGTGCCGATCATGCCGCCCACGAAGAACCCCTCGATCAACTGTTGATGGCCATCGGGCAGATCGCGCAGGCGTCGATATCCTTTCAGAAACGCTTCGTGCAATCTCGGTTTCATGTCCGACATTGCGATTGCCAAGTCGAACATGAAGTTTCCGAACGCGCAGAATGAGAAGTCGATGAACCGGACATTGCCTTCGTCGAGGATGATGTTCCCTTTGTGCGAGTCGGAGTGCGTTATCCCGTGCGTTTGCCGGCTCTCATCTAGCGAGCGCAGTGCGTCCGTCAATATCGCTATGGACGTCTCGAATTCGGAATTGTCCGCCGCGCTGATCCGTCCGTCGTCGAGCGCCGGTCGGAGACCGGCTAGGACCCCTTCGAAGTAATCGACATTACGCCTCGGCCGTGTGAAGCCTTCCGGGACCACCCACTCGCTCGCTTGAATGTGCAACTTGGCCAAAGTTTCGCCGATCTGTCTGGCCGTGTGCTCAGTCTCCAAATCGCGATGATATGGGCGCCCTTCAACCCATCGCAACAGTGTGGAGTTGACCGGACCAACCGCGCCGGTGGCAATCTGTGTGACCAACGTCCCCGCTCGGTTTCGCACCGGCCTTTGCAACACCAAGTCGGTATCCCGACTCAGGGCCTCGAGCCACTGGAGCTCCGAGTTGACCGCGTTGACGTCGGCGCCGTGTGCGCCCATCGCGCTGGAGACCGGGATGTGGATTCGCAGGAGATATGCATCCGAGCCGGGGCCGTCGATCTTGAACGTCACGTTGTCGCTGTGCCGGATGAACGACAGCGCGTATTCGTCGATGTCGTACTCCGCCATCGCGCGGTGGGCAAGGTCGTCGAATTGAAGCTGAGCTTGTCCCATTCACCGTCTCCAGCGTGGACGTGAGTCGACGAGATCGCCAGCCAGGCGTGGCACCCCGAACAGGGCACGACAGCGCGTCAGCCCCACAGCGTGGGCCGCGCGGTCATGATGTAGACGACGAATACCACGATCACGACCAGCGCCGCGGCGATCGAGTTCGCCAGCCGGTCGACTTTTCGGTACTCGCCAGAGTCTTCGCCGCCTGACTCAGCCAGCCGGATCTGACGCCGCATCAACGGAGCGTACACCGTGATGCCCAGCGCCATCATCAGCAGGTACATCACGATGGACACCACTACCCACGGAGTGGTGAACTCCCAATGGCTCTCCTGGACCAACCACAGGCCTGTGACGCCAGCCACGGCGTACGACGGGTTCACGTACGCTCGTTCCATTAACTTAATGGTTCGCAGCGTGTACGTCCGCACTTCAGGGTTGTTGACGGCGCGCCTGAACCAGACGAAGTAAGAGATGTTGGCCCCGAACGCGGCGATGGCCGCGAGGACGTGTACGGTTTTCAGGATTTCGAAGAGCATCGGTTTCCTTGACGTCGAGGAACCCTTCCGATCAGCAGGCGATCGGCGGCTTGGCGGCCATTTTCCCACTGGCCGACGATCGACAACGGGCCGGGAAAAGAGAAGGGCGCACATTCGTGCGCCCAGCAACTCTGATATCCTCGACGGGGCCGTACGCGACTACATGCCCCCGGCGCAACCGCAGCCGTTGGGTCCGCATCCGGCGCAACCGCCACCGCCCCCGACAGGTGCGTATTCGCCATCACCGGTGCTGGTGAACGCCGCGAAGACGGATAGCTGGCGCTTCGATTCGCTGTCGCACTTGGGGCAGGGCACCTCGTCGTCCATGCGGCTGATGGGCCGAAGGCGCTCGAAGCCATGCTCGCAAACCGTGCACGCGTACTCGTAGATTGGCATTGGCTCTCCCTCGATGCGAAAATTCGCGGACTCTTCCGCTTTCGACCATTCTAGTATCGACGTTGCTCCCGGTCAACCGGCAGGTATAATACCAAGGCTGATTCGACTGCTCGCATCAGCCTTGGCAAGCAACGCCGTTCGTCCGAGAAAGGGCGCGGCGATTAGGAAAGTAAACGAAAGATGACGAATCCGACACTGCCAGACGATATGGGACGCTTCGGGCCGTTCGGCGGGCGTTTCGTTCCCGAGACCCTCATGAGCGCCGTCCACGAACTGGACCGCGAATACCGGGCGGCCCAGGCCGATGAGGAGTTCCAGGCGGAGCTGACCGACCTCTCTCACCATTATTCGGGAAGGCCAACGGCGCTCTACTACGCGGAGAACCTGACCCGCGAACTCGGCGGCGCTCGAATATACCTCAAACGCGAGGACCTGGCGCACACGGGCGCGCACAAGATCAACAACGCGCTGGGGCAAGGGTTGCTGGCGCGTCGCATGGGCAAGAGCCGGATCATCGCCGAGACCGGCGCCGGTCAACACGGCGTCGCCACGGCCACGGTCTGCGCCATGCTCAAGCAAGAGTGCATCGTGTACATGGGCGAGGAGGACATCCGACGGCAGGCGCTCAACGTCTTCCGCATGCGCCTGCTGGGCGCCGAGGTCCGACCTGTCACGTCGGGCAGCCGCACCCTGAAGGACGCCATCAACGAGGCCATTCGGGACTGGGTGACCAACGTCGAGACAACGTACTATCTGATCGGCAGCGTGGTGGGCCCGCACCCATACCCGATGATGGTCAGGGACTTCCAGGCGATCATCGGCAGAGAGGCGCGCGAGCAGATCCGCGCTGCCGCGGGCCGGCTCCCCGACTACGCGGTCGCATGCGTGGGTGGCGGCAGCAACGCGATTGGCCTGTTCCACGAATTCATCCGTGACCCGGAGGTTAAACTGGTGGGCGTTGAGGCCGCCGGCCTCGGAGTGGACACCGGGAAGCACGCGGCCACATTGACCGCTGGGAAGGTGGGAGTGCTTCACGGCAGCATGTCGTATCTGCTGCAGGACGAGGACGGTCAAATCCACGAAGCCCACTCCATTTCGGCGGGCTTGGACTACCCGGGCGTCGGACCGGAGCATAGCTGGCTCAGAGACGAAGGCAGGGCAGAGTACGTCAATGTGACCGACGCCGAGGCCCTCGAGGGTTTCGAGCTCCTGTGCCGCTCCGAAGGCATCATCCCGGCGCTGGAGCCCGCCCATGCCGTCTACTATCTGTCGAAACTGGCGCCGACGCTGTCCAGCGATCAGATCATCCTGATGGGATTGAGCGGCAGAGGCGACAAGGACATCGACACGGTCGCCGAGGCGCTGGGAGTCAGCATAGGCGAGTAGCATCGAAGCCCACGCGTAGAGGGATCGGCGTCGGTGCTATAATGTTTTGGAAATGTTGTCAGCTTTTGCTCGATTATCAATCCTTGCTCTCGCCCTGGCGATCGTATTTCCGTCGATTGGCCCGGTGATCGATCACCACTTCGCCGAACGGGATCCCGCCCACCGGCACGTAGGCACGGCGCCATCCCACGATCACGAATTGGGACGGCTGCACTCCCATGATCGCGAGGCTTCGAGCAGCCCGACAGCCGTGTTCAGCCTCGACGGCGGTGCCGTCGCACCGGCTGCCGGAGTTCTTGACGATACGCATCTCGCTTACTCGCTTCGGTTCGAGCCAACTTCGGTTTGGTCGCTAATGACCTGGGACCGAGTCTCGTTCCGAGACCATCACACCTCTCCTCCGAAAAGACCGCCGCAACCCCTCGCGTAGGTCTTTGCCCGCAGATTCGCATTCCCTCGTGTAGACTGTCGTCGTGCGTCGAAGGCAATCCCTTTGGCGATTTACCGTCAGGGAGTTCGTCTGCCATTGTTTCCTAGAGGTGTGCATAGTGGTCGTAAAATCAATGGTGTCCGGTCTGATCAGCGTCGCAATCATCGCTGCATTGGTCGTGATCGTGCCGCCGGCCGTCCAGTCTCACGGCGAAGGCATGGAGTTTACGAACCGCGAGTTCGCCGGGCCGTACGAGGTCGCTATCGGGACTGCCCCGGATCCACTCGCGGTCGGCAAGGTTCTCATCTCGTTTGTGGTCATAGAGATGTCGAGCCGCACGGTCGTGCTTGGCGCCGATATTAACGTGACCGGCCGCGGTCCCGACGCGCGGATACCGGACATCGGACCGGCTCCGGCATTCGAGGACCCCACCGACCCGAGCTTTTACGACCTCAACACATCCATCGACAGGAAAGGGGAATGGACGTTCGACGTGTCCGTCAGCGCGGAACCCGGAGACGGCGATGCAGTGTTCGTGCTCGAGGTCGCCGAGTCTAGCGCGATAACCGGCATAATCACGCTGGTCGCCGTGTTGGTCGTGGTCGCAGCTATTGGCGTCGCATTGCGAATGTTCCTCAAGGAAAAGGGCAAAGGCCGAAGAGTGAAACGTCGCAGAAAAACCGCCTGAACTGGGCGGGATAGTCACTCTTTGGAGGTCCAATCGGATGAAGATATTCACAGGAAATTTGAACGCTGCGGGGGTGGCCCCGGGCGATGACAGAAGCAACTCCGAATGCATAAACAGAATGTCCGCCGGGAAACATCGCCGGGGCCTCAATCCGGGTCGATTCAAAATCATGGCGACGTTGGGGCTTGCCCTGCTTGTCATGTTGACGCTCGCCGCCTGCAGCGACGACACCAAGCCAGAGGATCGCGAGTTCAGCCTAACGATCGAGGATGGGAAGCTGACCAGCGAGGCATCTGCGTTCGAGGTCAAACAGGGCGACACGGTCACTCTTGTCTTGGACTCAGACGAAGAGGGTTCGGTCCATCTGCACGGCTACGACATCAAAGTGGACGTCATGCCCGCGATGGATGCGAAACTGGAATTTGTCGCAAACGCCACCGGAAAATACGAACTCGAGTTCCATCACGGTGCGATGGATATGGACGAGCATAGCCACGACGAAGAGGATGACCTCTGTAAAGCCCAGATTCCTTCCGGCGCTCCGACACCCAGCTTCACCGTCGCGGCTTCGCCCGAGGGCATGCCTGGGGAGATGCGCGTCTCGGTGGATCTCGAGAACTTCGTGCTGGAGCCCGCGCCGGCGGGCACGACGCTTGCAACTGGCCACTGGCATCTGGACGTCGACGGCGTGGAAATTGCCATGTACGAACAACCCGAAATCACTGAGATGGTGGGAACCGCTGGTGAGCACGAACTAATGGCAACGCTGTACGATGTCGAGCACTGCTCGTACGGCATCACGGCGATGACGACCGTCACCTTGGAAGAAGGTTCCGGCGTCGAAACCGCGATGCAGATGGAAGACATGGATATGGACGAAGAGGCGGAAGAGGGCGTCCTCCTCGGAGCAGTTGAAGTATATCCCAGGTAGGAGCGTCTCATGACCAACATCCGAAGGTCCCTGGCTTTCGGTCTGTTGGCTCTGGCATTGGCCGTGAGCGTGCGCCCCGCGTACGCTCACGGCTTCGGCCAGCGCTACGACCTGCCGGTTCCGTTGAATCTGTTCCTGCTCGGCGCCGCGGCCACGGTCGCGTTCTCATTCGTCGTCATCGGCGTATTCGTGCGGATGAGACCCGGTGAGACAAGCTACCCGCGTCTGAATCTATTGCGGCTTCCAGTGCTTGGCGCTGTGATATCGCATCCCGCATTCACGATCCCGTTGCGGCTCGTCGCTTTGGCGATCTTCGCGCTCGTGACAGCGACCGGATTGTTTGGGACCAGCCAACCCATAGCCAACCTTTCGCCAACGTTCGTGTGGATCATCTGGTGGGTGGGCATGGGCTATGTTGCGGCGTTGCTCGGAAACGTCTGGTATGTATTGAATCCTTGGAAGACATCGTACGAGTGGATCCGAGCGGTCGTCTCCCGGGGCGATGAGCGTGAGCCGCCTCTGGCCTATCCCGAAGAATGGGGCTCGTGGCCCGCTGTGGGGCTGTTCGTGGCGTTCGCGTGGGTCGAGAACGTGTACGCGGGAGCGGCGCAGCCATTCCGGTTGGCGATCCTGATTCTGCTGTACTCTGCTGTGACTTGGGCAGGGATGGCGGCATTCGGCAAACACGTCTGGCTCAGGCACGGAGAGGCGTTCACCGTGCTGTTCGGGTTCTTCGCGCGCTTCTCGCCGACCGAGGTGCGCGTGGCCGACGACTACCGGTGTCAGTCGTGCAGCCTGGAATGCGGACTGGGGTCAGAGGGGTGCGTCGACTGCTACGAGTGCTTCGAGTACGCCGACCTTGGCGACCGCGAGCTGAACCTCCGACCCTACGCGGTAGGACTCGCCCTTCCGCAGCGGGTGTCGACCTCCGTGGCGGCGTTCGTGGTGCTGGCCCTGGCCACCGTGACCTTCGACGGATTCCAGGACACGTCTACGTGGGCCACGGTTCAACAGAACTTGGGCGACTGGATCTCGGAAGTCGGCGGAGACCCCGAGGGTTTGATCGACACCGTGGGACTCGTGGCCGTGCCGCTGCTGTTCATGGCCGTCTACCTCGGCTTCTCGTGGGCGATCGGACGGTTGTCCGGGTCCGAGTCTAACGTGGGAGAGACCGCAAAGATCTTCGTGTTCTCGTTGGTGCCGATTGCGTTGGCTTACAACCTAGCCCACTTCATCTCGCTGCTGGCGATTCAGGGGCAACTGATAATCCCTTTGGTCTCGGACCCGTTCGGGTCGGGCTGGGACATATTCGGAACTGTCGATTACACAACAAAATTGAACGCCGTCAACGCCAAGTTCGTCTGGTACATTTCAGTGATTGCAATCGTGTTGGGACACATAGTTTCGGTTTATGTCGCCCATCTGATCGCACTACGCACGACGCCCGACCACTCGAAAGCGCTGAAAGGCCAGTACCCGATGCTTGCGCTGATGGTCCTGTACACGGCCACGAGCCTGTGGATAATCGGGCAACCGATTGTGGAGTGAACGAGCGAACCACGGCCACATGGCCGGCCGCCGGGGGGAATTGGCGAAGTTGTGAACGGCGCCATCCGGAACTCGGATGTCGGCGCCCGAAGACGGCGAGAGAGCGTCCGAAAACCTCGCCGTCAGCGTTGACCGTAGCGACGCGCCGCCCGTATAATGCGACTGTGCCGTTTGCAAGGACGGCGCGCTGGACGTGCTAGCGAACAGCCGACGCTTCGGACATGGGCCGCGACGACGGTCACCCGGAGGCAGGCTGAGGCCACGGGGCTACACTCTCGGCAACCGCTGAGGGAGAGGGATCCGATCAGTCAAACGAGCTCGCACAGGGACAGTGAGGCGCAAGCCTTGACGGCTGCAGAGGGCCCGCATGAGGCCTGCGGCGTGGTCGGTGTTTACGCCCGCGGCGAGGACGTAGCCAGGGTCGCTTTCTTCGGTCTCTACGCTCTCCAGCATCGCGGGCAGGAGAGTTCTGGGATCTCAGCCGCGGACGGCGATCGAATCCGCACCCGCACGTCAATGGGCCTGATCAGCCAAGCCTTTCACGAAGACCACCTCACCGACCTCCCCGGCCACATCGCAATCGGCCATACTCGTTACTCCACCACCGGCTCCAACCGCATCGACAACGCTCAACCGGTCTTGGCCAAGGGGCCGTCGGTGGAACTCGCGCTCGCACACAACGGCAACGTCATTAACGCTGTTCAGCTCCGCGAGGAGCTAGAAGCGGAAGACTACCGGCTGGCTGGCACGTCAGATTCCGAGATCGTCGCCTTCGTCTTGGCCACGGCGCCATCCGACAACTGGACCGGCCGGATCGCCCATGCAATGCGCAAGCTACAAGGCGCATACTCGCTAACCGTGCTCAGCAAGGACGCCCTGATAGGGATCAGGGACCCTCTGGGCGTGCGTCCCCTGTGCATCGGCCGGCTCAACGGCGGCTGGGTCATTGCCTCTGAATCGTGCGCCCTGGACCACGTCGGTGCGACTTACGTCAGGGAGATCGAGCCGGGCGAAGCGGTGATAATCGACGGCGACGGTATGAGGACCGTGTATCGAAGCAGCCAAAACGGCCGGCGCGCGAACTGCATTTTCGAGAACATTTACTTTGCCCGCCCGGACAGCCTGATAAACGGCCGACTGCTGTACAAAGACAGGATGCGAATGGGAGCGGAGTTGGCAAGGGAGCATGCGGTGGACGCCGACATGGTAATTGGCGTGCCCGACTCCGCAACCGCTTCCGCCGTCGGGTACTCCCAAGAGTCCGGCATCCCATTCGGCGAAGGGCTCGTCAAGAATCGCTACGTTGGCCGAACGTTCATCCAACCGGACCAACGATTCAGGGAATTGGGCGTCCGAAGAAAGCTCAATCCGCTGCCCGAGCTGATCAAGGGCAAGCGGGTCGTTGTTGTTGACGACAGCATTGTTCGAGGGACGACCACGCCCCACGTGGTGAACCTGTTGCGTCGCGGCGGGGCCGCGGAGATACACCTAAGAATCTGTGCGCCGCCGATCGTGTCCACGTGTCACTTCGGCGTCGACATGGCAACGAAGCAGGAGCTCATTGCATCGGACAAAACCGTCGAGGAGATCCGGCAATTCGTCGGCTCGGACTCGTTGGGTTACCTGAGCATCAAAGGCTTGACCGACGCCGTGGGCATTCCCCGCGAGAACTTCTGCATGGGTTGCTTTACCGGCCAGTACCCCATCCCCGTCCAGCTCGAGATGGACAAGCTCGTGATGGAGGCGCAGGCCACGGCTGACTGATGGCTTTGGGCGGGCTCCTGAGGCAATTGTCGAGGCGCCCGGACGTGTTGTGCCTCGGTCGTACAGGATTGCTGCCATGACATGGCGTGAAATGTCGCCCCTTGGCGTTGCTACATTCTTGGGACCGTCCTGTCCGGTGGTGTGAGATTGGCAGCGAAGAAACTTTCCATCGGCGTCCTAACCTCCCACGGAGGGACCAACCTCCAGTCCATTATCGACGCGAGCAATGAAGGGCGGCTTGACGCCGAGATACGAGTGGTCATCTGCAACAACTCCCGCGCCGCGGCGTTGGAGCGCGCCCGCAGGGAAGGCATCCCCGTGCGGCATTTGAGCGGCAAGACTCATTCCGGCGAGGCCGAGCTCGACGACGCGATTGCATCCACGCTGACGGAGCACGGCTCGGAGGTCGTGGTGTTGGCCGGTTACATGAAGAAACTGGGACCGGTGACGCTCGGGCGGTTCGCCGGGCGCATTCTCAACGTTCATCCGGCGCTCTTGCCGAAGTTCGGCGGACAGGGCATGTACGGGCTCAGCGTGCATCGAGCCGTGTTGGATGCGGGAGAGTCCGTTTCCGGGGTCAGCATCCACGTCGTCGACGAGCACTACGACCACGGACCCGTCATCGCTCAACGGCAGGTCGATGTTTTGGACGGAGATACGCCCGAGGATCTCGCCGAGCGAGTTTTGGAGCAAGAACACGCGCTGTACCCGGAAACGCTGCAGAAGATCGCTTCGGGTGAGATCGACCTGCTCAAAATCGCCTGCGATTAGCATCCGCAAGACCAGTACACGCGGAGTATTGGCGCTCGGGCAGCGTTGATCGCTGTCCGGCCTGTCGCGTGGACTCCGGGTTAATCGACAATATGAAGGTTATCATTCCATGACAGATCGAACGTACAAAGAAGCCGGCGTCGACCTCGAAGCGTCGCAAGACATCAAGCGCCGGATCAGGGACATCGTCACGCCCACCCACGGCCCCGAGGTGCTGGCAGGGGTCGGCGCATTCGGCGCGATGTACAGCTTCGGCGGCTACCGCGATCCGGTGCTGGTCTCGAGCACCGATCCGGTGGGCACCAAGCTGAAGATCGCCGTGATGATGGACCGCTTTGACGGGATCGGCGAAGACCTGGTGAACGCGTGCGTCAACGACGTGATCGTGTGCGGCGCGGCGCCGATCTTCTTCCTGGACTACATCAACATGAGCATGCTGCGGCCCGATGTCGTCGAAACGCTGGTTACGGGCATGGCTCGGGCGTGCAGCCACGTGAACTGCGCCTTGATCGGAGGCGAAACGGCCGAGATGCCGGGCGTGTTCGCTGACGACAACTTTGACGTGTCGGGTTTCGTCGTCGGCGTGGTGGAACGGTCCGAGATGATCGATCCTTCGACTGTGCGCGAAGGCGACGTCCTGATCGGGCTTCCGTCCAACGGCCTCCACACGAACGGCTACTCTCTTGTCCGGCGCGTGTACGACCTCGAACACGACGCCTCTCCGCTCACCGAGCAGCGGTCCGAACTCGGCGAGACGCTCGGTGAGGCGCTGCTGCGGCCTCATCCGTCGTACCACGGTGCCCTCGAACCCGTCTACTCGCACGTCAAAGGCATCGCCCACATCACCGGCGGCGGACTGATCGAGAACGTGCCCAGGATGTTGCCTGACGGGGTCGGCGCCCACTTCGATACCGCTTCCTGGCCCTCCCTCGCGATCTTCAACCTGATCCAGGAAGACGGCGGCATCCACCGCGACGAGATGTACCGGGTGTTCAACATGGGCCTCGGCATCGTGCTCGTCTGCGACCCCGCGGAAGCCGACGACGTGCTCACCCTCACACCGGACGCGACGGTCGTCGGCGAGATCGCGGCGGCTGAGGATGGCAATGACGGTGTTATCATTTCATAGTTTAGCCCGTGTTGTTCAAAGGGAGGTTCGTCGTGGGAGTTGAGGCGTGGGCTCCGATTCGACCGCTGACTTCGGCGGACTCGCAAGCAGACTTCGCCGAGATCGACGCTTTGCAGTCCGAGTGGTTGGAAGTCAAGCATAGGGCGGATCAGTCCACTCCTGCTCTTTATCAAGAATTCAACGACCGTCTCGATCGCGAGTGGGCAATCGAGACAGGGATAATTGAAGGGTTGTACCAGCTAGACAGAGGCGTGACCGCCACCCTGGTTGAACAGGGGCTTCTCAGCGAACTCATTGAGCGGAATTCCACTGACAGAGATCCTCAAGAACTGATCGTCGTTTTGAAAGACCACGTAAACGCCATTGAGCAAGTAAACTCTTGGATTCGGCAATCACGGCCGTTGACGAAGTGGTTTATGCAAAGCCTCCATCAAACGCTTACGAAACATCAGCCGACTTACAGGGCAATTGATCAGTTCGGAAACGAATTCCAGGCACGTCTGGAACACGGTGAGTTCAAGAGACTCCCCAACAATCCGACTCGTTCAAACGGCAGGCTTCATCAGTACTGCCCGCCGGAGCAGGTGGACAGCGAACTCGACAACCTTGTGGCTTGGTATGAAGATCATGGTTCATTGGGTTCCCATCCTCTGGCAGTTGGGGCGTGGCTGCATCACAGATTCGCGCAGATCCACCCGTTCCAAGATGGGAACGGGCGACTCGCGCGAGCATTACTCGCCTGGCATCTGGTAAAAGAACGGTTCTTGCCCATTGTAATTGCTAGAGACAATCGCGATCGGTATATCAGTGCGCTCGAGCAAGCGGACGATGGTGACCTTTCGCACTTAGTTTCTCTATTCGTCGAACTAGAGAAAGCCACTATCCTCAAAGCGCTGAGCGTTGGCGAAAGTTTCGACTCAAACGTAATTGAAAACGTCGTGGACCAAATTGTTGATACGTTTGAGTTGCGTCGAGCGGACGAGGCGACTCAACTCAGATCTGTGAACGACACGGCGACAGAACTAAGACGCGTAGCTGAGGAGGCAATTGAAGGACTATCAGCCGACGTAACATCTGGGTTGTCAACGCGGATCGGCCTGAACGTCGTGCACAGAATTCAAGTTGGTGGCCCGGATGAGGGAAATGATTACTGGTATAGATGGCAGGTTCTGAATTCCGCAAAACACACGAACCACTGGGTGAATCTTCGCGAACCTAGATACTTTATCCAGTTGTTAATGAATTCGCCACAGGTCGACAAAACGCCCCGGTTAGTAGTTGTGTTCTCAATTCACAACGTTGGGAGGCAACTGACAGGCGTAATGGCTGCCACCGCATTTGCCGAACTGACCTATCCAACCGGGCGCGATGACTACGGGGAAAACATGCCGGATGGCATAGCACGCGAGACCGATTTTGAAGTGTGCAGCGTGGAGGCATTTACGTTTACTTGGAAAGATGCCACCCAGGATCTCGCGCCCAGGTTCTCAAGATGGATCGCCCAGTGTTATGGTATCGCTCTCAAGAAATGGGGCGAAGCACTTGTTGAAAACATATGATACATGGGAACGTGAAAGCCTGAAGTGAAAGCACTCCTTAGCACATACGACAAGACCGGATTGGCGGACCTGGGACGGCATCTGAGCGATGCCGGGTACGACCTGGTCAGCACCGGCGGCACCGCCCGAGACCTCAGGGATGTCGGACTACAGGTGCAAGAGGTGTCGGAGATGACCGGGTCACCGGAGATTCTGGGCGGTCGCGTGAAGACGCTGCATCCGGTGGTCCACGGCGGCATACTCGCGCTTCGCGATGAGCCCGGCCACGAGGCCGAGTTGGCGCAGCACGAGATCGATACGATAGATGTGGTCGTCGGAAATCTTTACCCGTTCGTCGAGACCGTAAGCCGCCCCGGCGTTACGCTCGCGGACGCTTTGGAGAACATCGACATCGGCGGGCCGACGATG
>CEPX01197530.1_pt1 | contig 22691 bp, 29 predicted proteins | sample 361361 | NCBI WGS metagenome assembly CEPX01 (sample SAMEA2619974, study PRJEB7988) | marine metagenome | biome: marine biome (ENVO:00000447); feature: mesopelagic zone (ENVO:00000213) & marine oxygen minimum zone (ENVO:01000065); material: "saline water (ENVO:00002010), including plankton...
ATTTTTTAATAACTTTATCTATATTAAGTTTGTTTTATATATTTACAATTAAAAGAAAAAATTAAATTAAGATAGCTCTTATTCTTCTTACACCAGAGGAAACAGATTCTTCTTTTATTATCTTAAAATTTCCAAGTTCTTTAAGATTTTTAACATGAGGACCTGTACAGATTTCTTTAGAAAAATTACCTATTGAATAAACTGATACTTTATCTTTGTATTTAGTTTCAAAAAATCCTAAAGTCCCTTTAGATTTTGCTTCTTTTAATAGCATTTCTTCTCTTTCAACTTTAGATCCTTTTTTAATTTGTTCATTTACTAAAGATTCTACTTTTTTAATTTGTTCATCTGTTAATTTTTCTTTATGTGAGAAATCAAATCTTAATCTTTCTGAAGTTATATTTGAGCCTTTTTGTTGAACATGATTTCCTAAAACTTTTCTTAAAGCTTGATGTAGTAAATGGGATGCTGTATGTAATTTTGTTGTTTCTGTTTTTTGATCTGCTAACCCACTTTTAAATTTCTTTTCAGCCCCAATCCTAGATAACTTTTGATGCATTTCAAATTCTGTTTTAAAACTTTTTACATCTACTTTTATTCCTTTATCCTTGGCAAGTTCTTCTACCATTTCCAAAGGAAAACCATAACTTGAAAAAAGAGTAAAAGCTTCTTTTCCAGATATACTTTTTGTTTTATCCGTTATCATTTTTTTGAATACTTTTAATCCTTTTTCTAATGTCAATCTAAATTTTTCTTCTTCTGTTTCTAAATCATTAAAAATCTTTTCTTTATTTTCATTTAACTCTGAATAGTCTTTTTGATATAACTTAATTATAACTTCTGCAATTTTTTTTGTGAAATTATTTACTATACCTATTTTCTTTCCATGTCTTATTGCTCTTCTTATTAGTCTCCTCAAAACATATCCTTGATCTAAATTAGAAGGTGCAATCCCTTTTGCATCACCTAAAATGAATACAGCAGATCTAATATGGTCTGAAATTATTCTCATAGATTCTTCATTTCCTTTATATTGGTTATTTGAGATTTTCTCTATTTTTTTTATTATTGGCAGAAATATCTCTGTTAAGTAAATATCATCTAAACCATTGATAATTGCTAAAGTTCTTTCTACTCCTCCACCAAAATCAACACTTTTTTGTTTTAATTTTTCGAATTTTCCTGATTTTGTTTTGTTAAATTCTAAAAAAACATTATTGCCTATTTCTATCCAAGTATTATTTGAAGGATCAAATACCTTAGGAGCTTTCTTTTTTTTATCTCCCCAATAAAATATTTCAGTATTTGGTCCACAAGGTCCAATTTCTCCTGCAGGCCCCCACCAATTTTCTTTTGCTGGCAAAAATGCGATTCTTTCATCTGAAAATCCTAGATTTTTCCAAATTTTTGCTGACTCTTTATCTTTTGGAGCATTTTTATTACCTTTAAAACATGTTATTGCTAATTTTTCCATAGGAAGATTAAGTTTTTTATTTAAGAATTCTAGACTAAGTTCAATAGCTTCTTTTTTCCAGTAATCTCCTAGAGACCAGTTACCAAACATCTCAAAAAAAGTGTTATGAACAGGATCTCCTACACTATCAATATCTACAGTTCTAATACATTTTTGTACATTTGCTAATCTTGTTCCTAGTGGGTGTTTTTCTCCTAATAAATAAGGAACTAAAGGGTGCATTCCAGCTGTTGTAAATAATACAGTAGGATCATTTTCAGGTATCAAAGAAGCTGAAGGTATTATTTTATGATTTTTCCCTTTAAAGAATTTTAAATATTTCTCTTTTAGAATATTAACTTTCATATAACTTATTTTGAAGAAGTATATTTAAAAATTTTATTATAATACACTTATCTTTGATTGTAATTCTCTAATATCTTTTTCTAGTTTTTCTAATTCAGGATTTCTTTTAGGTGATTCTATTTTTCTCTCTTCTTTTTTAAGTTTTTTCTCTTCTCTTTCTCTTTGTTCTACTTTTACTTTAGGTAAATTATCTAAATTTATTAAAACACCCTTAAATTCTTTCATTTCTTTTTTTAAATAATTTATATAAAGAGCTTTCTCTTTTCTTATTACTCTTATTTTTTCAAAACTTTTTAACATTCTAACAATATCTATACATCCTTCTAGAACTTCTTTTCTACTTTCATCAGGATTCGGAACTAGAACATGCATTAATTTATCCATTTTTAATTTTCAAATAGTGTTTCATCTATGTTAGTAAGTTTTTCTTTAAGAGATTCTAAATCAGAATGCCATTTTGATAATTCACTATCTTCTTCTTTTTTAATCTCTTCTAATTTTACTATAACTTTTTGAATATCTTCAATTCTTCCTTTTATGTCATCTAAACTTCTCATTATTGATTTGTATTTATCGATTTTTATGAATAATGTTTTTTCATTTCTATGTACATCATGATGTTCCACATTATGTTCATTGAAATCTGGTTCAAAATCTTGATGAGGGGTAAATGAAGGAGCACTAGAAACAGCATCCTTTATTTGAGAAACCTCATTAGTACTTATATTAGACTCATATTTTGGAAAATCTGGAAATGGTAAACTTGAAGGTTTGTTTTCTTCTTTTTTCTTAGTAAAAAATCCCATTATTTCACCTCTTATTATTTTTTAACTAGATTGATTATTAAAACTTTTTGTATCATTTCATAATAGTATCTGTACTATACTAAAAAAAGCAAGTTTTTTAAGGTTTTCATCTCTAGATTAACTATGAAAATTTCAAATGAACAAGCAGAACACCTTATTAAAGAGCAATTTGGTAAAGAAACATTAAATCTAACTACTTTATTAAAAGGTAGAAAAAATGTAAATGAGTTTAAAATAGCAGAGAAGTTAGAATTAACAATAAATCAAGTAAGGAATATGTTGTATAGATTGCAAGAATATGGATTAGTGTCTTCTATTAGAAAAAAAGATAAGAAAAAAGGATGGTATGTTTATTATTGGACTTTTAGTGATAAAGAAACTAAATCTTTAATTCTTTCTTCTAAAATGAAAAGATTAACACAACTTAAAGAAGTTTATAATTTACATGAAAATGAAACTCACTTTATTTGTTCAAATAATTGTGTAAGATTAAATTATCAAGAATCTTTAGAGAATAATTTTAAATGTGAAGAATGCGGGGAACTTTTAGTAGAGGAAGATAAAGAAAAAGTACTAAAGTCTATTGAAATTCAAATAGATAAATTAGAAAAAGAATTGAAAATTAAAAAAGACTAAATAAACCACTAAAAACTTTTGCTCCATCTAATGGTCCAAATGGGATCATGTTGAATATAAATAATATGAGATTAATCCTTTTTGTGTAAGCTAAAAATAATATTGTTTTATTAGATATGTTTTTTTGTTTTAATAATAAAGTTGCAGTTATCCATAATAATAAATTTGTAAAAGGACCAGCAAAAGCGACCATAGAACTATTTAATGGTGTTGTAGGAGAGATGGAAACAAAACCTGGGACAAGAACAATAAATGGAGAATGTATTAATTTTAAAAATACACCAATTGCTAAACCTGTATAACTGGCGAAGAAAGTTGCTTTTAATCCTAAGATTATTGCTATAAATTTATGAGCTAATTCATGTAAAATTACTGCTGGTGCTGAAACCAACATTGAAAATTTTAGAATATCATATTTTGATTTTTTTATAAATGGAAATTTGATCAATCCAGAAAAAATGTAACCTATAGCAACTGTTACAATTACAATACTTAGTAATTCAGAAAAAAAAGGCATTTTATGAGGCTACATGTAAGTCTTCTAGTTCTTCAATCTCTTCATCAAATTCTTCGATTAAAAATTTTTTTATAGCTTTCCAATTTTTCTTTGCCATTAGAACTTTATATTAGGATAATTTAAAAGCTTTTCGATGATACCGATAGTATTTATAAGTCTATAAATCATATTTACAAAATGCTTCCTTATAAGATATTTGATCCTAAGAGTATAGAATATAAAAATTTGTTTAAGAGTGTTTTACTGAATGAATTTTCAGGAGAATCTCCTCCAGCAGTATTTGTAGGAAGTAAATTTTATCCTAAGTTAAATGTAGGAATCTTAAGTCCTCCGGAGAAAGTTAAGAATCCATGGGTTTATGATGCACAGAAACATTGGGCTGAAAAAGATTTCAGTATTAAAGATGTTTTAAGTTTAAGATCTAAATTAATTAACTCAAGATTTAAGGCTAATATTTTTGATGTGAGAAATAGTAATAAATTTTTAGATATTTCTAAAGAAATAGCAATGTCATATAAATCTGTGGGAGTTGAAATTGAGTTAAAGAAAAAAGTTAAGATAGCTTTAGATTTAAATCAAATAGAGTCTCCTTTAGGACCCAGAGGAGAATTAAAAAAAGTTATAGTTACAGAAAATCCAAAAATTCATAATAAAGTTGAGAAAGTTTTTTCAGATACTGATTTGAAAGCGAATGAGGCTATTGATTATTTATATAAAAATAATTTCAATGATGATTTTTTAGTTAAGTTATTGAGTATAGGAACTTTAGGATTGAAAAAAAATAGAAAATTAGTTCCAACTAGATGGTCTATAACAGCTGTCGATGATATCATTGCTAAAAATTTAATGAAAGAAGTTAAAAGATCTGAAATTTTAGATGATCATAGAATTTATCATGGAAATTATTTAGGGAATTATTATGTTATTATGATGTTTCCAAATGTATTTAGTTATGAGTTATTTGAAATGTATTTACCAAAAAGTGCTTGGAATCAAACAGATGAAACTGCAATATCAACAGATCATGAAGATTGTTTTGGAAGAAAAAAATATGCTTCAAATACTGCTGGAGGGTATTATGCTTCTAGGTTAGGAGTTTTAGAAAAGTTAAAAGAGTTAAAAAAACAAAGTTCTATTTTAGTTTTAAGATTTGAAACTCCTGAATATTGGGCTAGTTTAGGAGTTTGGGTTGTTAGAGAAGCTTCAAGAAAATCTTTAATGAATAATGCTTTAATATTTGAGAGTAAAGAAGAGATGTTAAAGAAAGTAAAAGAATTAGTTTTTAGAATGTTGAAGTTTGATATTACTAATATATTAAATAATAGTGTTTTATTGAAAAAGTTAAAAGAACAAAAAATGTTAGTTAGTTATTTTTGAGGTATAATTTTACATTGAGGTGTGGGATATTGAACTCCAGCACGTAATTGTTTTGTATCTTGACTTTTAATAAGTAAATTACCTTCTTCTTTAGCTATTTGTTCTAATTCTCCTTTAGAGTGAATTCTTAATTCATTAAATACTTTAGCTAGTTGATATATTCTTTCTTTACCTAATTTTCTTCCTTTATTTGCTCTATTTATAAGAGCTAGTACTCCATTATTTGGAACAGGATAAGTATCAACTAAATTACAATTCAGGCCTCCATATATGAATTCTCTATGATTTTTTGGATTAGGAAATATTATATGGCTATCATATTTGTCTGGTTTTTCTCTGTCTAAAAACTGTGTTCCTCCTATTACCAATAAAATAGCAGCTGACCAACCAACAAAAGGATTTATTAGAAACTTACTTATTCTACTCCTTTGATTAATACAATCTTTATCAGGATAACATATATTTTTGTTTGTCATTTTTTAATCCTCTTAATTTATTAACATTTTCCTCCACGGAAAAATGATTCTTCATAAGGTTTACCCTCAATAGTGCCCTCTATACGCATTTGATTAAATAATGGATCTACTTTCATTATTCTCATATCATATCTTTCAGCTTTTACTCTAATCCCTACATACCCTGTTGTTGATTTTAAAGGAAATACATATCGAATTGAAGATATAGAAGTTGGTTTTCCATATTTAGGGCTAATTCTTTCAATAAAGTCTCTAGCTTCAAATTTAAGATTAATTCGACTAGATCTAGAATTTGGTGGAAATTCTTTACATCCTATTTTATTGTCAGCTAAAGCTGGACTTGCTGATAATGCTTCAACTAAACTAAGAGCTGCTATTTTACTTTTTAATCCTTTCATTTTTAATTATTCTTCTTAAATATCTTAGAAATTAATAGATTAATCCTTTATAAACCTTTCGATTAGTTACTACTATAGAATAAGAATTAATTCTTCATATCACTTAAACCTAATAATAAGAAAACTAAACCAATGAATAAAACTAATAATACAACTGATCCTTTAATTAAAGATAAAGCAGCTATACCCCATGAATAAAATATATCTACTTTATAGATTAAATAAAATGGTAAGAATATTACAAAAAGTCCAAAAACAAGTTTAAATAAACTATTAACAACATTTACCATATTATATTATTTAGAATATTAATTTATATACATTTGTGCATATCTATATATATGTTACAAAAATCTTTTTATAGTATGCAAGGTGTTTATATAATATCAATATTAGTAAATTAATAAAAGAGGCAAAGATAGTCTCAAATATTTCTAGGCTATTAGAAAACATTAAAAATGTAAAATAATGGTGATTAATTAATGTTGGATCAAAAAGAATTTGAATATATACAAAAAGATTTAGATGTATTAGAACAAAAAAGAGAGGAATTAATAAAAAAATCTAGAGAGATATTAAAAACTTCTAAATTAATTATTTATTCTTTACATAGAAATGATTTCACTAATGCTGAAAAATTTGTTTTAGAAGTTAAAGGTAAAATTAATGGATTATCAAAAGAAAACTTAGATGCTAATATTAATAGAGTAGCAATGCAAGAATATGTTGAAGCACTTTGTTATTATGAGTTTATGAAAAATAAAAGAATACCTTTAAGAGAGGAATTAAATGTAGAAACAGAAGATTATTTATGTGGGTTATGTGATTTAACTGGAGAGTTAGTTAGAAAATCAGTTGATGAAGTTATAAAGAATAATATGACTAATGTTGTGGAAATAAAAGAATTATTAGATTCAATTTATGGAAAATTTTTAATGTTTAATTTGAGAAATGGAGAATTAAGAAGAAAAATGGATTCTATAAAGTGGAACCTTAAAAAAGTGGAGGAAGTTATATTAACTAGTGTAAAAAAATGAAAAGGACTTATTTAAAATATATTAATCAAAGTTTAGATGGTAAAGAAGTTTTACTAAATGGTTTTGTTCATGAAATAAGAAATCAAAGTAAAATAAAATTTTTATTATTAAGAGATATAACTGGAGTAATACAGTTAATTTCTAAACAAGAAGATAAATTTTTTAATGATCTTGTTAAAGTTTCAAAAGAATCTGTTTTAGAAGTTAAAGGAAAAGTTATTAAGAGTAAACAAGCTCCTAATGGGGTTGAAGTTGTAATTAAAGAATATAAAGTTATTAATAAATCAAATCCAACATTACCTATACCAATTACAGAAAAAGGAACAACTAAAACAACATTACCTAAGAGATTAGATTATAGATTTTTAGATTTACATAATATTAAAGTTCAAGCAATATTTAAAATTCAGTCACAAGTATCAAATGCATTTAAAAGATTTTTTTATGAAAATGATTTTATAGAGATACAACCTCCTTCAATAATATCTTCAGCTTCTGAAGGTGGAACTGAGTTATTTCCAGTAAAGTATTTTGAGAAAGATGCTTATTTAGCTCAATCTCCACAATTGTATAAACAAATGTGTGTTTTATCTTTAGAAAAAGTATTTATGATCACTCCTGTTTGGAGAGCTGAAAAACATAATACAATAAGACACTTAAATGAGTCTAGACAAATGGATATTGAAGTTGCGTATGCAGATGAGTTTAAAGTTATGGATTATTTAAGTAAAGTTGTACAGTATATTGTTAAAGAAGTTATTAAAACTTGTAAAAAAGAATTAGAAATTTTAGATTTAGATTTAAAAGTTCCAAAAGATAAATATTTGACTTATGAAGATACTATTAAATTATTAAAGAAAAATCAAATTAAAATAGAATTTGGAGATGATATTTCTCCAGAAGCTGAAAAGAAATTAAATGAAATTTTTAAAGATACAATTGTTTTTGTACATGATTGGCCTTTAAGTTTAAAGCCATTTTATATTATGCCTAAAACTTTAGATAAAGATGAGAAAATAAGTAAGGGATTTGATGCATTATATGGTGGAATAGAAATAAGTTCAGGTGGACAAAGAGTTCATCTACCTGAAGTTTTAATTAAACAATTAAAAGATAAAAAATTAAATCCTAAGAATTTTGAGTATTATATCAATTCTTTTAGATTTGGAGCTCCACATCATGGAGGTTGGAGTATTGGTCTAGAAAGATTTACTATGACTTTATTGAGATTAGATAATATTAGAGAAGCTGTTTTATTTCCAAGAGATAGAGATAGATTAGTGCCATAAAATGAAAATTACTAAAGAATTAATTGAAAAAGTAGCAGAGAATGCAAGATTAAAATTAACTAAAAAAGAAATTGAAGAGTTTTTACCACAGTTTAAAGAAGTTATAAATTCTTTTTCTAAATTAGATAAAGTAAATACAAAAAATACTAAACCAAGTTTTCAACCTTTAGAATTAAAAAATATTTTTAGAGAAGATGAAATTAAAGAATGTTTAACTCAAGATGAAGCTTTAAGGAATACTAAACACAAGAAAGATGGATATTTTAAAGGACCCAGAATAATATGAAAGTTAAAGATTTTATTAAAGATGTTAAAAATAAAAATATTAATGTAGTAGAAAATACAAAAAAAATTTTAGATGAAGCTCAAAAAATAAATAAAGAATATAATTATTTTAATAATATAACAAAAGATTTAGCATTAGAACAAGCTAAAGAAATTGATAAAAGAATAAAAAAAGGAAATACTAAAGGAAAATTATTAGGGGTTCCAGTTTCAATTAAAGATTGTACTTGTGTTAAAGATGTTGAAGTTACAGCTGGAAGTAGGATATTAAAAGGATACAAACCATTAGTTAATGCAACGGCTGTTCAAAAAATAATAAATGAAGGTGGAATTATTATTGGGATGACTGCACAAGATGAATTTGGATTTGGTGGTTTTTCTACTAATGTTGGATTAGGTTATAAAATCCCTAAAAATCCAATAAATAAAGAAAGAGTTACAGGTGGAAGTTCTGGAGGAGCTGCTGGTTTTACAAAGTTAACTAAAAATACACATATTGCTTTAGCTGAATCAACTGGAGGATCTATTGTAAATCCTGCTAGTTTTTGTGGTGTTACTGGGTTGTGTCCTACTTATGGATTAGTTTCTAGATATGGGTTAATAGACTATGCTAATAGTTTAGATAAAATTGGTTGTATAGGCAAAGATGTTGAGGATGTTGATTTGTTATTGGATGTGATGAAAGGTAAAGATGAGAAGGATTCTACTTCTTTAGATAAAGATTTAAATAAAGATGTTAAAGTTAAAAAAATTGGAATTATTAAAGAAGCTTTTGATATTGATAATAATATTAAAGATGCTATCTTAAAACAATTAGATGAATTAGGAATAAAATATGAAAAAATTTCTTTACCTTTATCTGTTAAATATGGTATACCAACTTATTACTTAATTGCTCCAAGTGAAGCAAGTACAAACTTAGCTAAATTTTGTGGTATGAGATATGGTGAACAAGGAGAGTTAGATGAAAATTTTAATGATTATTTTACTAAAGTTAGAAGTAATCATTTTGGTAAAGAAGTTAAAAGAAGAATAATGATTGGAACTTTTGCAAGAATGGCAGGGTATAGAGATGCTTATTATTTGAAAGCTATGAAATTAAGAACTTTAATTATTGAAGAATATAAAAAATCATTTAAGAAATTTGATTTGTTAATTAGTCCTACACTTCCAATAACAGCTCCTAAAATTAAAGAAGTTGATAAATTGAGTATTATGGAAAACTATATGATTGATATGTTAACTGTTGGTCCTAATTTAGCTGGGTTGCCTCATATGAGTGTTAATGTAGGATATAAAAATAAAATGCCAATTGGAGCTATGTTTATTGGTAATTATTTAGATGAGAAAAAATTAATAGAAGTTGGGAGGAAAATTAATCACTAATTTTTGCTAAAGGATTTCCATATTTCAATCCTAACTCTTCATAATATCTTTCCCATTTAGGATCCCAATCATCAAGAAATAATTTAACTGGTTTCTTTAATTTTAATGCATGAACTAATTCTTCTAGAGTTCCATGAGAAATTCCAAAAAGCCAATATTCATCACAAATTTTAACAGCTCTTCTACAAAATTCCATTGATTTTTCTCTTCCTACAGGACCACCTTCAAATCTTTCATATTCAAAAGCTTGAAATGGATGAAGAGGACCATGCCCCTTGTTTTGTAACAAAATCCATTATCTTTACTCTTTTATCACTTATTCTAGAAGGAGTCGCACAGTAAATTAATTTTATTTCTGTCATTGACCTAATGCTTTTTTTATGTGATTATCTCTTATAGAATCATAACCAAGATCAACAGCATATCTACAAACTTTTTCACAATTTTTTAATAATAATCTTGGGTTGTGTTTAGATAATTTTAATATTTCTTTAATTTGATCATCACTTAATAATCTATCACCAATTCTTTTTCTTATTAATCTTATTGCGTCATCATCAGATAAATCTTTTAGTGTTATGATATTCTCTCCGATTACTTCTTTTAATCCATTACTAAACTTAATCTCTTTATACTTAGAACTAACCATTACAATAGATTTAAAGTTTCTATTATAGTGTTCTAAAATTTTTAATGAATCTTCTTCTGGAATATCTTGTACTTCATCTAATAATAATATCATGTCATTTGGAACAAAACCAAATAATTTTGAAAAAAATCCAGGACGCTCATCAATTAATTTTTTTATATCTAAGTTATCTTCTACCCTATTACAACTATAGTAGATTAATTTTCTTTTTCCACCAAATTCTTTTATTATTTTTTTTAATAATGTTGTTTTACCTTTTCCAAATTCTCCTTCAATGAATAAAATTTTTCCTTCTCTTACTTTGTTTAAAATTTCCTCTACATTATAACCATATAATTCATTATGAAAAGCTGCAGGTTTTATACTAAAAGGATTACCACTAAATCCAACTTCTTGATACCAAATTTCCATTTTAATAATACTCCTCAGCTACATCTTTCTTTTTAGCGCTTTCTAAGTTAGGATCAACTTTTACATCATTTATTTCTATATTTGTATCTTTCTTTACTTTTTTACTTGGTTTATCTTTTTTCTTTTCTTTAATTTCTCTTTCAACTTTTTGTTTAAAAGTTTCTTTTTTAGTTTTAATTTGAACTAGATCTTCTTTAGGTTCTTTTACTTCTTCTTTAATTACTTTCTTTATATCAAATACTTTTTTGATATGATCTTGTTTTACTATGATGCAATAATTTTCAGCTGCATATTTTGAGATTTTTTCACAGTTTTGTAAGAATTTTTTAGGATTTTTTTCAGAAACTTCAAAAATTTGTTTTAAGATCCCATCTGTGAATAAAGTGCTATTTCCTATTCTATTTTCTATGATCTCTAAAGCATCATCATTTTTTAATTTAGGTAATTTAATAACTTGAGAAATTCTTTCTTTTAAACTTGGAGTAAAATATACAGATTTATAATTGGTTCCTGCAAATACAACAGATCTTATGTAATTTTGATCAAAGAAATATTTTAATCTTTCACTGTTCTTTTTTGATAAAGTATCAATATTATCTATTAAAACTATCATTTCTTTTGGTGTTTTTGAGGTTAATCTTTTAAAGAACCCATACCTTTTCATGATTACATTTTCTATATTAAGATCTTCTAATCTATTACAATTAATGTAAACAACTTTTCCTTGTCCTTTATGTTTGTTTATTACTAATTTTAATAATGTAGTTTTACCATATCCTTCTGGAGATTCAATAAATAAGATATTTCCAGATTCTGCGTTATATAGAATTTCATCTATTATGTCATCATAACCAACTAAGTTAGTTTCTTTATCTACTGAGAAAGGATTATGATCAAATCCTAGTTCATCATTCCACATTTTTTAACTCCTCAGCTTTTTTCCTGTAATATTCAGCTTCTTCATAGTATTCATTTGATAAATTATCTTCTCCTAAATTATGGTATTTTTGGCCTTTTTTATGTAATTTAGAGGCTATTTGATAATATCTTTCAGGTGATTTTTTAATTATTTTATATATAGCTGTTATGATTATTAAAGCGATTATTATAATGATGAGATTGTTTAAAAATGCCATTTTATGACTAAAAAAGCCTGTTTTATAAGCTTTTCTTTTGTGTAATGTATAGGGTAAACTATGTTTGTTTTTTACAAAAATAATATAAATGAGATTCTAATCCTTTAATATTATGTCTCTTGAAGAAATGACTGATCTTACACAAGTAAATAAGATTATTAGGGATACTCATAGGAATGTCTTAACTTGGAGAGAAGAAAATGGAAATCTAAATAATCTTAAAACTCGCTATCAAGGTGGAGACAAACTTGAGACTGTAAGATTTTGGAGGGAAATTGATTATTCTAAAGATGAAGAAGATAGACCTTTTGTAAGATATAAAATGTTAATGAATAGAAAAGAACTTTTTGGAGATTCTGAAGAAGAAAAAACAAGGATAGAGCGTAGTCTTTTAGAATTAGGAGACAAACTTTTTTATGAAGTTCCTCCGATTGAGCCATAAATAATAAAGTAATATTAATAAATCATTAGTTTCTCTCATTAAAATGACAACTAAGATGGGGATTGAAGTTCATATCCAATTAACAACAAATACAAAATTAATGTGTTCTTGTAATGCTAATTGGCAAAATAAAGATCCTAATACTGTTACATGTAATACTTGTTTAGCTTTACCGGGTTCAAAACCAACATTGAATAAAAAAGCAATAGAATATGGTGTTAAAATCGCATCAGCTTTAAATTGTAAAATTCCTAAAAATATGTTAATTTCTAGAAAAAATTATTTTTATGTTGATCTTCCTTCTAATTTTCAAAGAACTCAATTTGAGGTTTCTTTAGGTGAAAAGGGAGTTTTAGAGTTTGAAGGGAAAAAAGTAGGAATTTCAAGAATTAATTTAGAAGAAGATCCTGGAAGGATAGTTTATGAAGGAGGGGATATTTCAAAAGCCCATTATAGTTTAATAGATTATAATCGAGCAGGAGTTCCGTTATGTGAAATTGTTACAGAACCTGTTTTTAAAAATCCAAATGAAGTTAGAGATTTCTTAAAAAAATTAACTACATTATTAGAGTATTTAGATGTTTTTAATTCTAAGTTAGATGGAACAATGAGGGTTGATGCTAACATAAGTACGGGTGGAGAAAGAGTTGAATTAAAGAACATTACAAGTTTCAAAGATATTGAAAAAGCATTAACTTATGAAATTCAAAGACAAGAAAAGGAAAAACCAAAAATACAAGAAACAAGAGGTTGGGATTCTGTAAAGGGAAAATCTGTTTTGTTAAGGAAAAAAGAAACAGAAGATGATTATGGTTTTATCATAGATACAGATTTAGTTAATATAGAAATAACTAAAGATATTTTAAGTAATGCTAAAAAAGAAATTCCTGAATTAGCACATGAAAAAGTTAAAAGATATTTAAAAGAATTTAAGTTAGATAAAAAAGATGCTGAAATTCTATCTCAAGAGTATAGATTAGCTGTGTTATTTGAGAAAATTGCTAAAGAAATTAGTCCAATATTAGCTGCTAGATGGTTAAGGAGAGAATTATTAAGAGTATTAAATTACAATAAAAAAACAATTCATGATTTAGAAATTGATGAAAAACATTTAATTGATTTATTAAATTTAGTTGAGAAAAATCAAATTACAGATACAAATGCACAAAAGATTTTAGAGAAGTTAATAGATAAACCATTTGATGTTAAGGAATATGTGAAAAAACAAGGATTGAAAGTTATTTCTAAAGAAGGAGAATTAGGAAAGATTTGTGATGAAGTTTTAAAGAAAAATAAACAAGCTATTGAAGATTATAAAAAAGGAGAAGAAAAAGCTTTGAATTTCATTGTTGGACAAGTTATGAGAGAAACAAAAGGACAAGCAAAGCCTGAAGTGGTTAGGAAAATTCTAATAGAAAAGATTAAGATTGAATAGTTATTAAAGTATATTCATCATTAAGGTATTTGTGAACTATGCTTAAAATATCTTTTTTTGTTACTTTGTTTATTTTTTTAATATATTCTTTTTGTAAAGAAAAATCTTTTAACATTTCCCATTTTGCCAGAGTTATAGCTTCTTTTCTATTATCTTCATTTTCTACAATAAAATTTCCTTCTAGAAAAGTTTTTGCATCTTTAATATCTTCTTCTTTAATATGCTTTAAATTTTTTAATTCTTTTAATATTAATTTTTTTACTAATGAAATATTTTTTTTATCCATTCCAACATGGACTGCAAAATATCCATAATTTAAACCAATATCATGAGATACACCAACACTATAAGCTAATCCTCGTTTACCTCTAATTTCATTGAATAATCTTCCAGATTGTCCTCTACCTAAAATAGATCTTATTACCTCTAATGTGTAAAAATCTTCATTATAACCATTTGTTTTATACCCTAAAACTAAGTAGGAATGTAGAATCTTTCTTGTTTCATGTGTAATTTTGTTTTTATTACTTGGTTCTTTAATTTTAATTTCTTTTGGTAATCTTTTTTGTTTAAAATTTTTAAATGAACTTTCTACTTTTTCTTTTATGTTATTTATATCTCCAACTATACTTACTATGGTGTTATTTGAAGAGTAATATTCTTTGTAATAATCTATAATGTTTTTTCTAGTTATAGATCTCATGGATTCTACATTTCCATAAATTGCATTTTTAGTTGGGTGTTCTTCATATAAATTATTTAAGAAAAATATATATTGATAAAATTTAGGATCATCTATTGTTAAATTTATTTCTTCTAAGATAACTTTTCTTTCTTTTTCTAATATTTTTAAATCAAATATTGGATTTTGGATCATATCAGATAATATTTCTAATGCAACATCAAAATGTTTTTTTGGAAGAGTTATGAAATAAACAGTTTCTTCATGAGAAGTAAAAGCATTCATTTCTCCACCTAAAGATTCTATTGTGTTGCTAATTTCTTCAGCTGTTCTTTTTTTAGTTCCTTCAAATAATAAATGTTCTATGAAATGAGAGATTCCTTCTACACCTTTGTGTTCATGATTAGAGCCAACTTTGACTAATATCGAGATAGTAACAGTATTACTTCTCTTTTTTTTATATAATAGTGTTAAACCATTTTTTAATTTTATTTTCATTGTTTTAGCAAGATTTATAAAATTTATAAGTCTTTCTAAGAAATGGATAATTTAGAAAGAGCTGCTAAAGTTATTATTGAAAAATGCTTAGATGTTAAAAGTAATGAGAGAGTTCTAATTATTACAGATAGTGAAAGATTAGAAATTGGAGAAGTTTTATTACAACAAGCTAAAGAGAGAGCTAAATTAGTTAAATTAATTGAAAAAGAAATTGGGAAAATGAATGGTGAAGAACCTTCTAAATCTATTACTCAAGAAATGTTGAATTATGATGTTGTTATTGCTCCTACAACTAAATCAATAACACATACTAAAGCGAGAAGAGATGCATGTAAAAAAGGTGTAAGAGTTGCAACAATGCCTGGAATTACAAAAGAAATGATGATGAGATGTATAGACATAGATTATGATAAAATGAGTAAATTAATAGATAAAGTTCATAGTGTTGTTAGTAATGGAAATAAAATGGAAGTTACAAGTAATTTAGGGACACAATTGAATTTTGTTGTTAAAGGAAGAAATATAATTATAGGGAAAGGATTAATTGTGAAAAGTGGGGATTATGGAAATTTACCTGCAGGAGAAGTTCATTTTTCTCCTTTAGAAAAAACTAGTAATGGGAGTTATGTTGTGGATGGTTCTCAAGCTGGTTTAGGCAAAATAAAGAAATTGAAATTTAAAGTTGAAAAAGGATTTGTTAAAAAAATAGAAGGAAATAGATCTAAAGAATTAATTAAATTATTAGATTCTGTTAAAGATAAAAATGCATATGGTATTGCAGAATGTGGAATAGGTATGAATGAAAAAGCAATTATTACTGGAAAAATATTAGAAGATGAGAAAGTTAAAGGAACATGCCATATTGCTTTAGGAAATAACAAAAGTTATGGGGGGAAATTAGATGTTCCTTTACATTTAGATGGGATTATTAAAAATCCAAGTATTTTTGTGGATAATGAAGAAATAATGAGGGAAGGTAAGTTTAGATTATAAAAATTTACCATTCTCAGAAACAAGTTTTCCATCAAGATATATTTTTCCTCCATTTCTCATGTCTTTTATCATATCCCAATGAATTGCAGATTTATTTATTCCTTTACATTCAGGATAAGCCATACCTAAAGCTAAATGTATTGTACCACCAATTTTTTCATCAAATAAAATATTTTTAATGAATTTATTTATTCCATAGTTTAAACCAATACCAAATTCACCTAATCTTTTAGATCCTTCATCAGTTCCTAATAAAGTTTTTAATAATGATTGATTTTTTTGAGCTGTTGCTTTTATTACATTACCATCTTTGAAAACTAGAGAAACACCATCTACTTCTCTTCCAGAATAGATTGTTGGAAATGTAAATGAAATAAAACCTTCAGTTGTTGTTTCAACAGGAGCTGTGAAAATTTCACCATCTGGCATGTTATGTGTTCCATCTGCAACAATAAATTTTCTTCCTCTTATACTAAATTTTAAATCAGTATCTTTATGTACTAATCTAACTTCTTTACCTTCACTCATAATTTTATATACTCTTTCCATTTTTTTGGATTCTTTTTTCCAATCTAAGTTTGTTGTTTTATATACAAAATCTTCAAATTCTTCTAAAGACATGTCTGCTTCTTGAGCTAAAGCAGATGTAGGATAGTCAAATATTACCCATCTTTTCTTTAATCTTTCTTTTTGTAGAGGTTCTAATGTTGTTTGTCTCATAGAAATTTTTTTAGGATCTACGTTTGATAATTCTCTTGTGTTAGAATTTCCTGCAATATGGAATACAGCATCAACTTTTTTTATTTCTTGCATTGCTAAAGTTGGAAAATGTTTTAATTGATGATCTTGAGCTAATTTAAAATAATTATAATTCATTCCTTGTAATCCTAATTTAACAATTGGAAAACCCCCTCTTTTAAGAATTAATTTATATATTTCCATAATTAAAGGAGCAGCTTCTACATTTCCATTAATAACAGCATATTCACCTTTTTTTATTTTTATAGAATAATCAACTAAGATTTCTGCAGCTTTTTTTACTCTTGAATCTACCATTAACAACTTTAGAAATTAGGTTTTATTTAAAGTTATTGTTAAATCACACTACACAAACTTTTGGAGGATCTTTTAATAATTCAATGATTAATTTCATTGTATTTTCAACATCATTTACATGAGAAATTCCAACAGTGGAATGTAAATTACGAACAGCAACTGAAATAGCAGTTGAAGGAATTCCTTTTCTAGATAACATCATACTAGTTGCATCTGTTGTTCCTGAATCTGAAACTTCTAATTGATATGGAATTTTCTTTTTCTTTGCTAATTTTTTTAACCAATCATCTAAACATAAATTAGCTAACATTTCAGAATCTTTTACTGTTATATATGTACCAGATCCTAAAGAACATTCTCCCCTTATATCTGAATCATGAGCATTTGTTACATCTATAGCTATTCCCCATTGGGGATCGATTTCATAAACAGAAGTTTTAGCACCATACAATCCCATTTCTTCTTGTACTGTAAAAACTAAATATAAATCTACATTTGGTTTTTTTACTTTCTTTGCTACTTCAATTAAAATGTAACATCCAACTCTATTATCTAAAGCTTTTCCAGTAAATACTTTTTTATTTCCTAGATATTTGAAAGAATGACTTGGAATAGCATAAGAACCAATTTCTACTCCTATTTTTTTTACTTCGTTTCTTCTTAATCCTGTATCTATGTAAAGTTCATTCATTGTAGGAGATTTATCTATTTCCATACCTTCATGTAATTCTGGGAAGGAAACAATACCATTTCCTATAAGTTTTCCTCCTGGTGAAAATAAGAAAACATTTTGTCCGAGTAATGTTAAAGCATCTATTCCTCCTACTGGAGAAATTCTAAGAAAACCATTTTCTTCTATTTTTTTAACCATTAAAGCTATTTCATCCATATGGGCAGCAAACATTACTTTTTGTCCTTTTCCTTTTTTATGTGCTACTAAATTTCCAAAATTATCTACCCACATTTTATCCACATAAGGTTTTATCTCTTTCATTATTATTTTTCTTACAGCTACTTCATTTCCACTTGGACCAAATGCATTAACTAATTTTTCTAATAATTTCATTTTAACTAAGTATTTGCACAATTTAGATAATTACAAATTTCTCCTTTATGTTTAAAGTATTTTTTAGAACATTCCTTTATTGAAGAATTTAGAATATCAATCGCTTGGTCTATTTCTGTTCTTGATGTAATGTAAGGAGGAATTAATCTTATTCCTTTATGTCCACATCCTAATAAAACTAAACCTTGTTTTAAACATTCCATAATAACATCATCTCTTAATTTTTTATTTTTTAAATCAAATGCTTGCATTAACCCAATACCTCTTGGATTTAAAGCATTCATCTCTATTAATCTTTTTCTTAAGTAGTTTCCAATTTTTTTAATGTTATTTAGTAATCTTTTTCTTTTAATAACTTTTATTGTTTCTAATCCTAAAACTAAATCTAGTAAATGGCCTCCTCCCCATGTTGAGGAGATTGCTCCTGGTTCAGGAGTAAAAGATTTATTTGTTATAATTGCTCCAACTTGTAATGCTTTTGCTGAACTTATTACTTCAGGAGTTATATTGAAATTTTCAATGCCCCACCATTTTCCTGTTCTTCCTACACCACTTTGAACTTCATCAGAGATTAAAGGAATGTTATGTTGTTTAGTTATTTTTCTTAAATCTTTTACCATTTTTTTAGAAGCTACGTTATAACCTCCTTCACCTTGAATTGGTTCAAAAATTATAAAACCAATTTCTTCAGAAGAATGTTTTTTAATTAATTTTAACAAAGAATCTTTAGCGTTTTCATTAAAAGGAAGGGTTTTAGTTTTAATTTTTAGATAATCTTTTGTATAAACTTCTTTTGAATGTGTTAAGGATAAAGCTCCTAAAGTTCTACCATGGAAATCTCCTTTAAAAGATAATCCGAATTTTGTTTTTGGTCTTTTTTTCATACATGTTTTTATTGAGTTTTCTACAGCTTCTGCTCCTGAGTTAATTAAGAAAGCTTTGTTTAATATTTTTGGAGTTATGGTTAATAGTTCTTCTAGTAAATCAATATGTTCTTTTATTGTGAAGTCTTGTCCTGCGAATTTTATTGGATGTCTATTGCTATGTTGTTTTATAATTTTTTTTAAATCTGGATGATTGTAACCTAAAGGATTAGAAGCTATTTGAGAAGCAAAATCTAAAAATAAATTATTATCAATATCATAAAAATAACAACCTTTCCCTTTATTAGAATGTATGAAAGGATAAGGATGGTTCCAACCCAAATTTAAATTTTTAACTTTGTTTAATATTTTTTGGGATTTTAATCCTGGAAGTTTTTTAACATTAGGTTTCATTTCTCTTTAATTTTTGTAGATCTAAATTTTCCTCCTTTTTTATACACTCTATGTTTTCTCTTTAGTTTTTTTTCTTTTTTTGATTTTCTTTGGTGTCCTGTTTCATAATCTCCCATTTTAATCTATCCCTTGAGCTTTTTGCAATTTTCCAGAATAATCTATATAGATACTTTTTGTTTCTGAAAATTCATGAATACCTTCAATTCCTGCTTCTCTTGTTCCATTTCCTGTTCCTTTAACTCCTCCAAATGGCAAATGAACTTCAGCTCCAATTGTTGAAGAGTTAATATAAGTTATTCCAGATTCAACTTTTTCTATAAATTTAAATGAGTTTGCTATGTTTTCTGTGTAAATTGAAGAAGACAATCCATATTCGATATTATTTGCAACTTTAATTGCTTCTTTAAGATCTCCTATTGGAACTATTGCTAATGAAGGTCCAAAAATCTCTTCTTTTACAATTCTTGAGTTTGGTTTAATATCTGTGAATATAGTAGGTTTATAAAAAAATCCTTTTCCTTTTACAGGATAACCTCCAGTTAATAAAGTGCCTTCTTTTTTTCCTATTTTAGTATATTTATGAGTTTTATCTACAGCAGACTTATTTATTAAAGGACCAATATCTGTTGATTTTTTTAATCCAGAACCTAATTTAAGTTTTTCAACTTTGTTTAATAATTCATCTTCAAATTCTTCTTTAATACTTTCATGTATTATGACTCTAGAAGCAGCAGTACATCTTTGACCTGTAGTTCCGAATGCTCCCCAGATAACACCTTCAATTACTAAATCTAAGTTAGCATCATCCATTACAACAATTGGATTTTTCCCTCCAAGTTCTAAACCAACTTTTTTAATTCCAGCATTTTTTAAAATAAATTCTCCTGTTCCTTTATTTCCTGTAAATGATACTCCTCTTACATCTTGGTGAGTTATCATTTTTTTACCTACTGTTGATCCTGGTCCTGTAACTAAATTAACAACACCTTTTGGGATTCCAGCTTTATGTAAAATTTTAATTAATTCTATTGCACATAAAGGAGTATCTGAACTTGGTTTTATTACCATAGTATTTCCACAAATTAAAGCAGGAGCTAATTTCCAGGATGGAATCGCAATTGGAAAATTCCAAGGTGTTATTAAAGAAACTACACCTAAAGGTCTTCTAACAGTCATACAAAATTTATCTTTTAGTTCACTAGGTGTTGTATGTCCAAGTAATCTTCTACCTTCACCAGCCATATATTCAAAAACCTCAATCGCTTCTTGTACATCACCTAGAGCTTCTTTAAGGACTTTACCCATTTCAATTGTTAATATTTTTCCTAATCTTTTCTTCTTCTTTTTTAATAATCTAGAGATTTCAAATAAATATTCAGCTCTTTTAGGTGCTGGAATTGAAGACCATTCTTGAAATGAATCTTTAGCTGATTTAATAGCTAAATTAACATCTTTTTCATTACTTAATTGGAATTTGCCTAGAGATTTTTCATTAAAAGGATTTAAACTTTGAAATGTTTTTTTAGAAGTAGAGGGAATCCATTTACCGTTAATATAATTATTATATGTTTTCATTTTACCTCTTTTTATATTTTAATGTGTTTATTTTTTTAAAAATATTATGTTTAACTCATTTTAAACTAGATATTATTTCTATTATTAATTTAGAAGCTAAATGGGAAGTTCTATTTTGAATATCATATTTTGGACTTACTTCCATAATATCAAATCCAATTAATCCAAGTTTAGCAATTTCCTTACATAAATATATTAGTTCATTACTTGTTAATCCTCCAGGAACTGGAGTATCAACACCAGGAGCAAAAGCAGGATCAACAACATCCATATCAACTGATAAATAAATTGGTTTTTTTGTAATTTTCTTTATTTTTTTTAATACGTTATTAATTCCTAATTTTTTAATATCAACAGCATTAAACACATTTATTTTTTTCTTTTTTATGTTCATGAACTCTTCTTTTTCTATTGCTCTTAAACCAATTTCTAAACTGTTTTTGAATTTAATATTTTTTAATGTTAAGGAGTCACATACAACAGAACCATAATATAAGTTTGAAGAACAAACAAAATCAGGATGAGCATCAAAATAAATTATAGAGAATTTTTTATTTATTTCATTTATTCCTTTTAATGCTTCAAATGTTATTGAATGATCTCCTCCTAAAACAACAGGAATTTTATTTTTAGATGAAACTAATTTTGTTAATTTAGATAATTTCTTTTTTCTAACATTTCCATAATCAAATATTTTTTTATTTATTGGATCTTGAGGTTGTTCAAAAGATTTTTTACCTTTTCTAATAACTATATCACCATAAGATGCTTTTCTAATACTATTAGGTCCTTTTGATGCACCTTTTCTTTTTGCGTGACTTCCTGATTCACTTTTTACTCCAAATATTACAACATTAGCTTTGTCTATTTTTTTAGTGTTATGCCATGAATATTTCATTTTATATTTAATATTATTTTATTTATATTGGTTCTTATAAAAGAAAAAACTATTTATAATTAAAACTTTAATGAAATATAATGAGACATATAGCTGAAAGAGAATTACAACTTCCAGATGCTGTTATAGGAAAATTATTGGGAATAGCAGCAGAAGATAAATCTATTATATCATTAGGACCTGGTGAGCCAGATTTTGAAACTCCTAAACCTTTATTGAAATATTTAAAATCAATTATATCAAAAAATAAAAAATTAAAATATACACATTATGCTCCTTCTGAAGGTAGAACTGATTTAAGAAATGAAATAGCTAAAAAATTAAAAAAAGAAAATAAAATTAATGCAAATCCAGATGATATTTTAGTTACATCTGGAAGTCAAGAAGCTTTGTTTACTGCTTTTATTTCTACTTTAGATATTAATGAAAAAGTTATAATTCCAAACCCAGGATATTTAGCTTACCTTCCAGGAATAGAATTAAGTGATGCTGTTCCTACAAGTTTAGAATTAAAAGAAGAAGAAAATTTTGAAATAAATCCAGATAG
>CEPX01196320.1_pt1 | contig 22632 bp, 31 predicted proteins | sample 361361 | NCBI WGS metagenome assembly CEPX01 (sample SAMEA2619974, study PRJEB7988) | marine metagenome | biome: marine biome (ENVO:00000447); feature: mesopelagic zone (ENVO:00000213) & marine oxygen minimum zone (ENVO:01000065); material: "saline water (ENVO:00002010), including plankton...
ACGGCGCCGACTTCGGCCCGGTTCCGCGGCCGCCTTCGCCGCCGATGGAGGTCCAGGGCAGTGACGCCAGCGCGGTCAATTATCACAAGTTCACGGGCGCAGCGACCGGGAACGCGATCACCGCAGACCCACCACCTGCTCCACCAACTAACGAAGAAATTTATAATAATACTTTACAAAATGAGAAAATTTTGTTAGCATTAATTAAATCATTAAACAATGGTAATTTTACTCCTGGATCTAATTTAACGTTAGACCAAGTGAAGACCATAATAAAAGGAAATATGTAAAAATGGCGTTAAATAAGACAAGAACAACAGGATATGGTATCGACGCTGCTTATTGGAGAGTAGTAGGATATCAGGTTCATTACGATATCGCTGATTCAGTTGCAGTAGATGTAACGATAATGGGATATCCAAATAAGGCTTCTAGGGATGCAGAAGTGCAACCTCTAGACGTTGTTAATAAGAGAATTACTTTCGGAGCTAATGCAGACGTTACACGTGCAAATGTGTATCCTCAGCTTAAGACTCTAGATGAATTTGAAAACGCAACAGACGTTTAATTGAGGGAAATATGGCACTAATTAAAGAAATAATGACTCCAGTGGGCTACCCAGCCTCTTACTGGAAAGTAAAAGCAATCCAAACAGTATGGGAAAAAGACCAAAGGCCAGTAACAGAAATTATGTTATCTGGTTATAAGGACTTAGAGACTTATCAAAAGGAAAATTCTGCAGCTTTAGCAGATGTCCCCGCGCGTTTCGACGAGAGTCTAGGTGATGAGCCTTGTCGTAAAGACGTATATGAGTTTCTTAAGAAAGCCCCAGATTGGAGTGATGCTGAGGACGCTTAATGGCTGATAAAATTACGCTACAGCTTAGAGGTAATACTACTTCTAATCTGTCGTCAGTAACAGGTGCGCATAGAGAAGTCTATGTTGACACTAGTAATTATAGTCTCGTGGTGAATGATGGTGCCACTGCTGGTAGTATTAGTGTTGGTCAGTTTACATTATTTGGAATAACAAGAGTTTAAAGGAATTAAAGATGTCAAGACATAGATTAGTCCGTGGTGAAATGGTTCCTTTTACTGATGAAGAGGAACTAGAAAGAGATGAGGAAGAGGCAGCTGCGGCATTAAACAGAATTGATTTAGATAAGAAACGATATCTAAAGGATAGGATTGAGTCCTTTAGTAAAGATTTTGGTGAGGATGATACTTTCAATGAAAGTGTTTATCTCCTTCTCCGAGCCCTTGTCGCTGCCGTCAAGGAAGAAGATAATATAGAACTAAATAAGATTGATGCTCAACTTACGGCGATAGACGCCAAACATCCCAAACCATAGGATAATAAAATGACAATATATCTAATACTTGCAATACTAATATCTGGACTATTATTCAGAGTACCTAGAGGCGGTCCATCTAAGGAAGTATGGGAAGACCATTTTGGTTTCGGTGGATTCGGTTCTACTGGTGGGGCATTGATTTGGGCTGCATTTACTGCCTGTTCCCTATCGTACATTTTCGGACTACATTGGGTATACTATATTCTCTTTACGGCAACCCTTATGTTAATGGAAATGCCGGGTTGGTCACAGTGGTGGCCTAATAGACCAGATGGTGGTAGTTTCCTTAGACTTACATTGAGAGGGTGTTTGATTCTAAATCCACTCATGGGTCTATTTTACTTTGGGTTCTACAAGATAAGGGATCGTTTGCCAACTAGTGGATTCTTTATTGAAGGTTGGACCTCATATGCTGAGATACTATCTGGTATCGTAACAGCCTCCGTGATGGTCTTTTTAATAAATAGTAGTTGGTTTGATGTTCTAAATAACTTTATAATGAGTTTAATATAAAGATTTTTAAATGGCCCAGAAACTTAATATTATCATAGATCAGGGATCAGATTATACCTTAGACTACACTGTGGTTGAGGCTAACGGTTCTCTCATGGATATAACAAGCAATACTAGTCGAGCTTCTATGAGAAAACATTTTGATTCTACAACATCCTTAGATTTCACGGTTGTTGTGGATTCTGGTAATAATAAGATCACCTTGACTATGACAAATGCATATACTGCCAATACTACACCTGGTAGATATTATTGGGATGCGGAGGTTGTTTCGAATACTAACTATGTTACGAGGGTGGTAGAGGGAATAGCAACGATTACGCCAGAAGTAACTCGGTAGATAAATACAAAATAAAGAGGTACTAAAATGGCTGTCCCTACAACTAGAAGTGAATTCTCCGAATATTGCTTGAGAAAACTCGGTAAACCTGTTATAGAAATCAATGTGACCGATGAACAGGTTGACGACCGGGTTGATGAATCCCTATTATATTATTATGATTATCATTTTGATGGTACTGAAAAGATTTTCTTAAAACATGTAATTACCGCAAATGATGTCACGAATGGATATATAACCGTACCAGAGAATATTATTGGTGTGGTAAATATGTTTGATGCCACGTCTTCCACTTCATCCACCAATAACATTTTTAATCTAAAATATCAATTCGTGCTTAACGAAGTATTTGATATGGCAAGATATAGTTTGGTAAACTATTATATGACAGTCCAACACATTCAACTGTTGGAAGAACTACTTGTAGGCATGAAACCAATTAGATATAATCGGCATAGAAATCAATTACATGTTGATACCAATTGGGATACATTTACGATTGGAAATTATCTAGTAGCTGAGTGTTATAGTATTGTTGATCCTGCTACATATACGGATGCTTGGAATGATAGATGGTTGAAGAACTATTGTACTGCTAAGATTAAATACCAATGGGGATCGAACTTAACTAAATTTAACGGGATGCAACTCCCAGGAGGTGTACAATTTAATGGTGAACAAATTCTAGCTGATGCTAGAGAAGAAATACATAAATTGGAAGAGGAGATGATAATTTCATATAGTTTACCTGTGACGGATATGATTGCCTAGGAATCTTAAAGGACATAAGTCCTATTATAACACAATATGAAATGTTGTCAAGCGAAAAATGAAAAGGAATGAAAGAAAATGAAGAATTTTTTGATGTATACTATTGGACTACTGTTTCTTGTAGGGGTTGGAGCTAGTTTTCAGTCAGCCCTTGCTGATACAACTATTAATCCTCATGCAACCGTGCATGTGGACTATGGAACTACCCTAGAAAATACTCGCCAGTCAGATGGAGATTTCCGTCGGCTACGTGTTGGTGTTGATGGAACAATGACCGACCTTATTGATTACAATCTTGAGGTCGATGCGTCAGGAGGTGATCTTAATCTCGACAATGCCTGGATTAAAATTAATCTTCCCGTACACCTTACTATGGGAAAGTTTAAGCAACCTTTAGGTTTTGCTCGTTCAATCTCAGCTGATAATCTTGCCTTTATCGAACGACCTATGGTAAGTGATCTATTGGTCGATCAACTAAGTGGAGGTAAGCGTCTTGGAATTGGTGCAAATTATATGTGGTCGGGTTTCTGGGTTGGAACCTCTCTGGCCTCGAATGAAAATAACTTTGATGAAAATCTAATCTCATGGAATAATCGAGTGGCTTGGTCTCATACCCTTGCCGGTATGACCTTCCATGTGGGTGGTAATTATTCAACACTATTGGATACTACTACAAGAACCGTAAATTATGTGACAGAACCAGAACTTAGACTTGGTGGTGTGAATATTATCGATGTTGATAGTACCGGAGTAAACGATTATTCCGTATATGGTCTTGAAGGGGCTTTTGCTTATGGACCTATGTGGATGTCTGGTGAATATTACTATGCAACAGATAGTAATGATAATTATAATGGCCATTATATTGAAACAGGTCTTTTCCTTACTGGTGAGACCAAGGAATATTCAGTCTCTGATGCGGTCTGGGGTCATGTGACTCCAAACAATTCCTTGAATGATGGTGGATTTGGTGCCATTGAAATTGTTGGTAGATATTCTTATGCGGATGTGAACCGTGATGAGGAAACCATTTACACCGTTGGTGTTAATTGGTATCTTACTAATAATGTCAAGGCTCAGTTGAATTATGCTCACTCGGATATACCTTCTGTTGGTGTAAGACTAGCAGTTAACTTCTAACCCAGTAAAAGGATAGTATCTTGACAACATCAACTCTATTCAACAATTTTGAAAGTTCCATGGAGCAGGAACTAATCAATTCCCTTATTGTTGAATCCATTAAAATATATGGACATGATGTGTATTTCATTAATAGAAATGTTGGTGATGTAGATGCTATCCTTAATACTGCCGATCTACCCACTTTTGATGGAGCTTGGATGGTCGAAATGTATATCAAGAATATTGAGGGATTTGATGGTGATGGAGATTTCCTTGCTAAGTTTGGTTTGGAGATACGGGATCAAATAACCTTTACTGTGGCTAAGACCGTTTATGAAAAGGATATTGCACCATATAATAGTAAGAATGTTCCTCAATTAGGGGATTTGATATATTTTCCATTGAATGGTAAGGTCTTCCGTATAGATTTCGTTGAACATGAGAGTATATTTTATCAAATGGGTAGTCTGCAAACGTATGATTTAGTGTGTTCACTTTTTGAGTATAGCCAAGAAACTTTTTCCACCGGTATAACAGAGATCGATACTCTATACGATTCTTATAATTATACTAGTAATACATCCATCGAATATCTTGAAGCTAATGATCCATTAGCTCAGAATGAGAGTTTTGAAACAAATGCTGATGCAATTGTGGATTTCAGTGAGGCTGATCCATTTTCAGAGGGTGGACGTTGGTAGGTAAGCAACGTTTACCTTTTCTGTGACTATTTAATCCATGTGTAGAAACTTGCAAACCGCAATCAATACAACAACATGTGTGTTTTTTCATATATTCTCTTATTTTCCGTATCGTGGCCGCTGAAGGTTTTCTACCTTTATTCGCAACGGATATCTTTTTTCTATGTTCTGGATTATTCATAGCATTATTCTGAGACATAAGTAATTTAGTTTTATCACTATGGTTTTTTCCATGCATACCTATACGTTTTTCTTTATGAAGTCGTTTATTATTTTCTGAAATCTTTTTTCTATGTTCAATAGTTTTGGGTGGTAGTTTGCGGCCTCTTTTGGCCTTACTAATATTTTTCTTATGTTCCTCTGAAAATATTTTTCCTTTCGCAGATTCCGACATTTTCTTTTTTGTTTTTTCGGAACGTTTTCTTCCTTTGGGGATTATGTCATTACGACCATTCTCAATTGCAAGATTCGCCCACTCTTTGGACTCCACAATATCATTATCCCTAGAAAATGCTAAGGCAAATTCCCCCACTTCATCTATATTTGTTGATTGGAATACTATCTCTGTAGAAACATTATAACCATGCTTGGCAATATGGTTCTTCCAATACGTGCCACTACCGCGATATTTTTCATAGTCAGACTTTATGGTCTTACCGAAATACTTTAGGCCCGTGGTCTTATGAGTTTTTATATATAAATAAATAGTTGTGCTGGACATATAAGCCTCCTGTGGTTGTCTAGAGTGATTGGATGCTGGTTACATCGCGAATCACATTGATATAAATATTTATATAAATTAAATTTTAGGAGAAGAACAATTTTTGGACATTCCCCCTTTTATTTTGAAACCATAAGGCGATCAGTCATAATTTTCGGCACGATGTTCAATGAAATTTTGGTCAGCCGTACCGATAATAACGATGTTCAACAGAAACTCTTTAGGGTACCAATCTCTTATGGTCCTATCCAAAAGTTCCTTGCAAGGATTGAACAAGACCCTAATTTGGATAGTCCAACAGCCATTGTTCTTCCTAGGATTTCCTTTGAGATATCAGGAATTAACTATGATGGTGAAAGAAATTTAACCCACCTAACAAGAAACCGAAGAGTTGATACAGCAAATACTAATGCATATGATACTCAATATACTCCTGCACCTTATAATATTGATTTCACCATGTCTGTATATGCTAAGTATTCTGAGGACGGCACAAGGATCATTGAACAGATAATTCCTTTCTTCAAACCAGAATGGACAACCACCGTTCAATTGGTTGATGATATGAATTTATCTTATGATGTTCCTACTATACTAACCAGTGTAACGAATGAAGAGGTCTATGAAGGAGGATTTGAAGAGAGACAAGTAATTATATGGACACTCACTTTCACAATGAAAACATATTTCTTTGGTCCAGTCACCTCCAAGAAGCTTATCAAATTTGCTAATACTGAAATATACTCAACCCTGACAGCAAATAATGCTTCTGAAAGCGTTAATGTATATCCACAACTTACGTCCAATACTGCTGTCCATTGGTCTGATATTGATTTTGATGATGATTGGGATTATAAAATTGTTATAGAGGATATATAAATGGAAGATATTATTGCTGAATCATTAGGTATGGAACCAGAACCAAAAAGAATACCAGAACCAAAAAGAGAATCAACAGAAATTGTTGTACCATCCAATACAGATAATGTAACAAATGATTTTGAATATGCTCGAGGCAACCTTTATAAAATTATAGAAAAAGGTAGTGAGGCTTTAGAGGACATTATTGATGTTGCTCAACAATCGGAATCACCTAGAGCTTATGAGGTTGTTTCTGACTTGTTAAAGGCCGTTACAGCAGCAAATAAAGACCTGTTGGACCTTTCAAAGAAAAAGAAAGAATTGGAAGAAGACCCAGAAGATAAAGATGCTGGAATAACTAATAATAATCTATTTATTGGGTCTACAGCAGAACTCCAAAAACTCATTAATAAAGTATAATAAATGGCCGTATTAGATGATGGATACTTAGGCAATCTTTTATTAAAAAAGAAAAACTTTAATATTGAATATACTCCATTCATGGTTGAAGAGTATATTAAATGTTCTAGAGATGTTAAGTATTTCTGTAACAATTATTTTAAAATAATTAATATTGATGAAGGCCTTATTCCTTTTGATACATATACTTATCAAGATGATATGCTTGATTCTATGGCTAATAATAGATTTACTATTATGGCCACTGCAAGACAAACGGGTAAATCTACCACAACAGTTGCTTATTTACTTTGGTATATTCTTTTCACTCCTGATAAAACTGTTGCCTTACTTGCCAATAAGGGTGAGACTGCTCGTGAAATCCTTGGAAAAGTACGATTAGCTTATCAGAATTTACCCAAGTGGTTGCAACAAGGTATTAGTGAATGGAATAAAGGTTCCATGGAACTTGAGAACAATTCCCGTATTATTGCTGCGGCAACCTCTTCGGATGCCATTCGTGGTTATTCTATCAATATTCTATTCATTGACGAGACCGCTTTCATAGATAATTGGGACGCTTTTTTCACCTCAGTATTTCCAACAGTTTCTTCTGGTAAGACTACTAAGATAATTCTTGTATCAACACCTAATGGTATGAATCATTTTTATAAACTATGGACAGATGCTATTGAAGGTAGAAATACTTATAATCCTATAAAGGTTCTTTGGCAGGATGTACCGGGCCGAGATGAAGAGTGGAAAGAAATTACTCTAGCTTCTATGGGATTTGATTATGATAAATTTAGACAAGAATATGAGGTTGAATTTCTAGGAAGTATTGGTACATTAATCTCTGGCCAAAAACTATCCACTCTTATACACCAGACTCCTATAGCTTCTTCTGAAGGAATGGATGTATATGAAAATCCTGTAGAGAAACATTCATATGTTATAATAGTGGATGTTGCACGAGGTAAAGGCCTGGATTATTCTGCTTTCTCTGTAATAGATGTCACCAAGATGCCTTATATTCAGGTTGCGGCATATAGAAATAATTTGGTTACTCCAATAGAATATACTGAAATAATTAATGCTATGGGGTTGCATTATAATGAAGCTATGGTTCTCATAGAAAGCAACGATATTGGAGCTCAAGTCTGTGATCTTTTATATTATGATTATGAATATGAAAATGTATTATATACAGAAAATAAAGGCAGATTAGGTAAAACAATCTCTTCTGGATTTACAAAAACCGCTGAAAGGGGAATAAGAACAACAAAAACTGTTAAGTCTACTGGCTGTACTATGATAAAAATGTTAATAGAACAGGAACAATTACTAATAAATGATCATCAAACCATTTCGGAACTATCCACTTTCATAAGAAAAGGAAATTCATATGAAGCTGAGATGGGATCACATGATGATTTGGTTATGGGATTGGTCTTATTTGGTTGGTTGTCTTCTCAACCATTCTTTAAAGAGATGACTGACATAAATACCATACACAAATTAAGAGAAAAGACCGAAGAACAGTTATATGAGGATTTGTTGCCATTCGGTATTGTTAATGATAACAATGAGGAAGATTTAACAGATGTTGTGGTCGTTGACACCGGCGATGGATCATGGCTACTATAAATCTCGTTTATTATAAATAAAACAGAATGTAATTCTAATATAATAATTTTTAAAGTCGAGGAGATGTAATTATGCCATTCCAAGTTAGCCCCGGTGTTAATATTTCTGAAATCGATCTATCAACTGTTGTACCAGCAGTAGCTACTACGGAAGGTGCCATTGTGGGTGTGTTTTCGCAAGGTCCTGTGAATGAACGTGTTTTGATAGATTCAGAAAATACACTTAAGACAGTCTTCGGTAAGCCTAGCTCAGATAATTATGAGACATGGTTTACTGCTTCTAATTTCCTTGCTTATGGAAATAAACTTTACGTAACAAGAGTTGTTTCAGCAAATGCTACCAATGCTACCGAATATGGTAATACTTCGCTTCTAATCGAAACTAGAACAGAGGCGGAAGCCGAAACTGGTGATGGTACTTTCATTGCTAAGAGTATTGGTGCCGATGGCAATTCACTTAAGGTCTCCGTATGTTACGATAGTACAGATTTTGAAGAGAGTATTACTATTCCTTCAATTGCTATTGGTAATACAACCTTTGATCTTGCCAACAGTTCGTATGACACCACAGAAATTGATGTTGGTGATATCCTACGGGTAGGTAATACTTCCCTAGGTTTCCAAGACCTGACTGTGGCCACGATTGGTTCTGAAATTGGTGGTGTAAGAGCTACAACTTTCACTCCTGCATATCGTCTAAAGGAAGCTGGTCCTACCACTGCAACCCGTCATTGGCGGTATTATAATAATGTGGAATCTGCTCCAGCTTCTGGAAATGTCCATATTGTTATTATTGATGAGGATGGCACAATTACTGGTGAAGCCGAAACGGTACTTGAAGTTCATAGGGACGTATCAAGAACAGACGGTACTCTGGACGATCAGGGACAAAACATTTATTACCAGACGGTTATTAATGAAAGTTCCGATTATATCTGGGTAACTGCCACTACTCTAACAAACGGTACTAAGGATAATTATATTTCTCTTAGTGGTGGACTTGACGGTAATGATGGAACCGAGAGTACTATTACTCTGTCCAGACTTGCTACAGGATTTGATCTTTATAATACAACAGAGAATGTAGATATTTCTCTATTCCTTGCTGGTAAGGCCGATACAAATACTGCTAACTATATCATAGACAATATTTGTGAGGTCCGTAAGGATTGTGTGGTGTTTGTTTCACCAGAAAGAGAAGATGTTGTTAATCAATCAACCAATTCTGAATTGGATCAGATAACCGGATTTAGAGATGGACTATCTTCATCTTCATATGCTGTTATGGATTCTGGTTACAAATATCAGTATGACAAGTATTCTGATCTATATAGGTGGGTGCCTCTTAATGGTGATGTCGCAGGCCTATGCGCTCGTACAGACGATCTTCGTGATCCTTGGTGGTCTCCTGCTGGATATAATAGAGGTATAATCAAGAACGTTGTTAAACTTGCATTTAATCCTTTGAAGTCTGATAGAGATATTCTTTATAAGAAGGGTATTAACCCTGTTATCTCACAAGCTGGTCAGGGAACTTTGCTATTTGGTGATAAAACTCTATTGGCCAAGCCAAGCGCTTTTGATAGAATTAACGTTCGCCGTCTATTCATTGTTCTTGAGAAGGCAATTTCAACTGCTGCGAAGTTTACCTTATTCGAGTTCAACGATGAATTTACAAGAGCCCAATTTAAAAATCTTGTAGAACCATTCCTTAGAGATGTACAAGGCCGCCGCGGTATCTTTGATTTCCGTGTAGTTGCTGATGAAACTAATAATACTGCTGAAGTCATTGACAGAAACGAGTTTGTTGGTGATATTTACATTAAGCCTGCTAAGTCAATTAACTTCATTCAATTAAACTTTGTAGCTGTTAGAAGCGGTGTGGAATTTGAGGAAGTTGTGGGACGTTTTTAGGTAACCTATTGATATATAAGGGAAAAGTGGGTGGTTATAATGATTTCCACCCATTTTTTTCATTCGAACACCAATAAGCAAGAGTAGAATATTTAATAGTAGGATAATTTTTATTAGCTTCTCTTAAAGATTTGAAAATTTTAATTCCGTCTGTGACTTTTTTATTGTTTGTACCATATTTAAGAGCCTTTTCTGAAATTTTTTTTCTTTTATTTGGATCATCCATGGGATTGTTTTTTTTCATAAATTCTGATTTCTTTTTTCTACCTTCTTCAGTTAAGGTACATCTTGAGTTTTTAAGTCCAATTTTTCTTTTTGTTTCAGTTGAATGTTTTTTACCCCACATTCCGTTTTTAGGACCACCATTCACCTTGCCACGGCCAATTTTATAACCAACTTTTTCATAATCTTCTATTAATTCATTTAATACTAGAATAATTTTTTTATCTTTAAACATCCAGATCCTATTCATTTTCATCTCTCGCATTTTCTGTCTTACTTCTTCATCATAATATATTGCTCCTGAAATATTTTTATTTAACCATTTCGGGTCTTTATGTACATTTAATCGTCTTTGAACAGTTTGTTCCCATAATAAAGATTTTCTTACTGAATTAAATGTTTTTCTTATTTGTATTACATCTGGTTTTCCATATTTTTTAAAAACAGACTTGACATATAAAGAAGATGTGAAATATATTGTAAACAAATCTTCTACTTTACAACCTTTTTTATATCTTACTCCATAATACCATAGATTTAGTTTTGACCAACCAATTAAATAAGTATATGCTTTCATTTTTTCACACCTTGTTGTTATTATAGGTTATTTATAAAAACCTAAATTATAAATAACTATGAGTTAAAAAGGAGATGAAATAAAAATGGCGTTTAAAGTACAAGATATTAGGTCCCAATTAGAAGGTGGTGGTGCTCGTCCTACTCTATTCCAAGTAACGAATATTGCGGGCGGTGGATTTGATGCGGAAGGTGCTGCAAAGTTGCCTTTCATGGTTAAAGCTGCTCAACTACCAGGTTCTACACTAGGAACTATAGAAGTTCCTTACTTTGGGAGAAAGATTAAAATTGCGGGTGATAGAACCTTCGCTGAATGGACTGTCACAGTTATTAATGATGAAGATTTCAAAATTAGAAATGCTATGGAAGCATGGTCTGCAAATATTAATCAACATGTTGGTAACAAAGGTGCATACCTTTTTACAGAGGATTATAAGGCTGAAGCTCAGATTGTTCAATATGCTAAAAGCGGTGCTGTACTAAGAGAATATACCTTTACCGGTCTATTCCCATCAGAAATCAGTCCTGTAGAAGTTTCTTGGGAAACTGTTGATGCAATTGAAGAATTTACGGTAACCTTGCAATATGATTGGTGGTCTGTGACGGGTGGTACTACTGGTTTGGTTACTGCATAGTTTGATATAAATAGATTTGAGGAGGGAGAATTTCTCCCTCCATAATCTAATAAGGTGATATTAATATGAAATTATTTGGCTTTGAAATCAAAAGGAAAGAAGAAGAGCCAGTTTCCTTTGCTCAACCAATAAACGATGATGGCGCGGTTGTTGTAACCGCGGCCGAAACTGCTTCTGGCCATGCATACGGCACCTTTGTTGATCTTGAAGGTACTGCTAAAAATGAAGCTGAACTTGTTACAAAATATAGAAATCTCCTAATACAACCAGAATGTTCTCGGGCCGTTGACGATATCGTTAACGAGACAATTGTTGTTAATGAAGGACGTAAGGTTGTTGAATGTGTTACAGATGATATCAAGCATCCAGAATCAATCAAGAAAAAGATAAGAGACGAATTCGAAGAGGTTCTTACCTTATTAGATTTCTCCAATAAAGGGTATGAAATTTTCCAGAAATGGTATGTGGACGGAAGGTCCTATTACCATGCAATTGTTGATGAACAAAAGTCTAAAGAAGGTATTCAAGAACTAAGATATATCGATCCTAGAAAAATTCGTAAGATTAAAGAAGTTGAAAAGATAAAAGAGAATGGTTTCGAAGTTCAAAAGTTGAAAAACGAATATTATCTTTTTACTGAAAAAAGTTTTATGACTACCAATTCATATAACGTTAATAATACAGCACATGGAATAAAAATTGCCAAAGATTCCATTATACATGTGACCTCAGGTCTTGTCAATGAGAATAATACTCTTGTTCTTTCCCATATGCATAAGTCAATTAAGCCTGTCAACCAATTAAGAATGTTGGAGGATGCTGCTGTTATCTATAGGATTTCAAGAGCTCCTGAAAGAAGAATTTTCTATATTGATGTAGGCAATCTTCCTAAGGTGAAGGCTGAACAATACCTACGAGATATGATGACTAAGCATAAGAATAAGTTGGTATACGATGCAACCACTGGTGAAGTGAGAGATGATCGTAAGTTTATGACTATGTTGGAAGATTTCTGGCTTCCAAGACGAGAAGGTGGTAGAGGCACAGAAATTACTACACTTCCTGGTGGTCAAAACCTTGGTGAAATTGAAGATATTTTATATTTCCAAAAGAAACTTTATCAATCATTGAATGTGCCTATCGGCCGTATGGATTCTGAAAATGTTTTCAATATCGGTAGGTCTCAAGAAATTACAAGAGATGAAGTTAAGTTTTCTAAGTTTATTGTTAGACTAAGAGCTAGGTTCTCCGACCTGTTCAATAGTATACTTGAGAAACAACTTATCCTCAAGGGTATTGTTTCATATGAAGATTGGGTAGAAATCAAGAATACTATCAGATATAACTTTATGGAAGACAACCATTTCCAAGAGTTGAAGGAAGGCGAGATTCTAAGACAACGTACAGAAATTCTAAGAGATATGGAAGAGTATGTTGGCAAGTATTATTCTCAAGAGTGGGTTAGAAAGAATGTCTTAAGACAGACTGAGGATGATATTAAGGAGATTGATAAGCAAATTAAAAGTGAACCTGATCCTGATGATGAAGATGATGAAAGAGAACCTGAGCCTAGACCAGAACCTAAGCCTGAACCTAAACCGGAGCCTAAGCCTGAACCAGAAACTAAAACGGAAGAAAAAAACCTTTTAGAAAGTATGTCTAAATTTATGGAGCTGTCTGAGACAGCTCAGCTGTCTGGGAAGAAAGTTTAAGTGGTACGACAAGTGGTACTAGACTAATTAATTTGAATGGTGTTCCAACCGATATAAGTACTGTACCTGCTAACGTTTGGAATTACATAATTGACAATACGAAGAACGAGGCTGCGAAAGATAAATTAAAAAAGATAGCAAGCAAAACTCAAGATATAGCTCTATCTTAATAATTTTTTATATAAATACTAAGGAGAAAAAAGATGTCTGATGAATATAGTGTAAATGATATGGTTGATGCCGTTAATCAGGAGAATCCTACAGAGTTTAAAGCTGCTTTTAACAGTGTAATGAAGGATAAGATTAGCGCCGCACTAATGGCAAAACGAGATGAATTGGCTACTAGTACGTTTGATAGTAATGTAGATATTAATATGGCTGATGATGAGATAGATGAACCAGACATTGATGAGGATTAATATTTTTATTAGGGAGATTTTTGATGAAATCTTTTAAGAGTCATGTAGATGAAACTATGAAACCTAGAGCTAAGGGTGAGAGAGACTTTAGGAAACTTCATACCGATAATGTCGATATCAGAGATTATCCTGTTGGCGATAAAGAAACCAATAATGGCCTAAAGGGAACTCCCGACAACGCTCGTGGTACCAGTCAGGATGGTCAAAAGGCTGTATATCAGGATGACGTTTGTCCGGTATGTGGAGAAGCGTATGAAGATGATGAAGACGAACACTACCATGAATATGATGAAGATGTAGATTTTGAAGACATTGACGAAGCTGTCGATGGACGAAGAGTTCACATGGCCCTTAATAAAGAAAACTCTCCCAAGTTAGATAAGCGTTTCAAGATTTTCAGAAAAAAAAATAATGCAGAAGAGATTGAAGAAGATGGTATTGAAGAAGAGTTAAAAGGTACTGTAACCATTCCAAAGGGTGTTGGTTATTGGGATATTACATCCCATCCTGTAGGTGGTAATTTCGGTCGAGTCACTGATCCTAAAGGTATGAAGGTAACTGTTAGACGGACATTTAAAGCAAGTGCTGGAACAAAGATGACAGACACTGAAGCTGATACTGCTGATAAGAAACGTATTGTGTTCAAGTCAAGTCTAATTAAAGAACACGTTGACCTTGATGAAGGTGTTAAACCAGTAACAAAGAACGATCCTCTTGTTACCGTTTGGACTAGTCCATCATCAAGTGGTACTAGACCATCTTATGGTCTTGATGGTCATATGAACCTTAGTACTGCTGCTGGTATCTATGGTTTCAAAGTTACTCCACAACTAATTAAACAAATACATGCTAACAAATCTAAGAATGAATCCAAGGATCGTGTGGAGATTAGGGCTAGAGACCATGCTATTTGGCTTACATGGAGTCCACATAATGCCAAACGATTGGAAAGACATGGCAACGTTCGTGAAGCTACTAATGCCCATCAAGGCGTTAAACCAGTAACGAAGAATGATCCTCTTGTTAATGTTTGGGAAGGTCAAAAGAGTGTTGGTTCTAAATCTCAAGGACTTGCAGGACATATGAGTCTTAGTACAGCAGCTGACATCTATGGTTTCAAAGTTACTCCACAACTAATTAAACAAATACATACTCATAAATCTAATACTCGTGTTGGTGCTAAGGGTAGAGATGCCACTGTCTGGCTTACATACAGTGTAAATAATCCATCTCGTTATGTTAAGGAAGACCTTGATGAAGGTAAGACTGATATTTATCATCAAACAATGTTAAAAGCACTAGGAAAGAGAGCTCTCCCTAAAGACCATGGATATACTTCTGCTATCGGTAGTAATGGAGATTTCATAGTTTACGATCAAATCAGCCGCGGCGGTTCCAAACGAGTCGTTGGTAGGATTCGAAAGGGTGAACATGATATTAAGGAAGGCCTTGATGAAAAATATAATGATGATGATTGGGTAGTTGTTCAAGGACGTAAGATTACTAGGTATATAAAAAATCCTAAGAATAATAAATCACCAACCAATTGGCAAAAGTCTTCAAAAGAAACCGAGGTAATGAGAGTTTCAAAAGCCAAAAAGATGCAATTAAATCTTGATGAAGGTAAGTTCAAGTCTGGTGGTGTTGCTGTTGGTAGAAAAATAAATCATCCTAGTCATGGTGCTGGTAAGATTTCTGGTTGGGATAGTTCCACAGGTTCTGTCACTGTTGAGTATGCTAAGGGTAAGAAGACCCACACTCGTCAGGAAGTCCAGAAGCTTGCTAAGGGTTTCTCAAAGGCATGGAACATTGGTGAAGAGACTGACCTTGAAGAGGGTACTAAGTGGAAAATGGGTGATGGTAGACCAAGAGGTGGATCACATATTGAAAATGATAGATTTTGGAATTTACCCAAGGCTAGTTTACAGTATATTATGAAGGATGCGGCCGAGGCGGTTAAAGCAAATCCACAAGGCCGGAAGTCTGGAAAATATACTGATGAAGTACATGATGCTAATACTGTTCTTGCCTGGAGAAAAAAGAATGGAATTAAGGAAGAGGTTGAACTTGATGAGGGTAAGAAAAAATTAGAAGATTTGTCACGCAATGAATTACAACATTTGTTAGACACTGCAAACAAATTAATGAAAACTCCATCAAATAGGAATAATAAAGTGATAAAATCTAGAATATCAAGAATCAAAAAACTATTGGGTGAGGATGCTTCTAACGATGTATCAGACGATGGTGAAGGTCTAGATAAGGTTGATACTAAGGCTGCTAAGAAAAAGTTCAAGAACCGTAAAGACCAAGATATCGATAACGATGGCGATACTGATGATTCTGATCGTTACCTACATAACCGCCGTAAGACGGTTACCAAGGCTGTAAAAGAAATGAAACGGTATAAGGCTTCTGCTTGGAAGAATTTCCATCAAAAGGAATTGGAAGCTGCCAAGAAAAAAGGTGATACCGAATTAGTTAAAATCATCCAGGGTAGAATGAAGGCAAAACACAACGATAACCCAGGAAAAACTGCTCTAGCGAAACGTGGGTTTGGGGAAAGTTCAATAAACGTTAGGGAACTAGTGTCTGAAAATGTTATGAAAATCAAGGCTAAGGCAGCTGAGATGATCAAAGCTGGTAAGTCCGATGCTGAAATTAAAAAAACATTGAAACTCCAATCTGCTGAAATGTCTGCTATCAAACTTATGCGTAAGCGAATGAATGAGTCCCTTGATGAAGCTCGTGGTCGTCCAAAGAAGTCTGGTGCCGCTGCTGAAGGTGATGTAGAACATATCCAAATGCAACTTCGTAAGGCAATTACTCTTCGTGGTCGTAAGGATGTAGAGTTTGGTGACGGTAAGAAAGTCAAGATTCCAGAAATGCTTGCTAAGAAAGTTCTTGCAAGGATTAATAGTCTAAGAAAGCCTGCTGATAAACAGAACGCTGTAGTACATATTGCCAAGTCAGAAAAGCACCTTAATAGTTTTGCAAAGACTGGTAAGTATGATACCTACGTCCAACCAGATGATCCAGATGATGAATTTGCAGAATCAACCCTATTTGAAATGTCTTTCAAAGCAGGTACTCTTAAGTTAGATGATGGTAGTACAGTTAAAGTGTCTAAGGAGGATGCATATTCTCTAAACACTCTTTACAAATCTTTAAGTTCTACCAATAAGAAACAAATGGCTGATAGAGCAATGCGTTCGAAGAAAGATTATAATGAGATTGTTGACTTCTCCACACAGGCGGTATAGGACTAAAATGTTAAAAACACTAAATAGTATAATAAACTTATCGGAGGTTTTATAATGTTTAAACCAAAGGCCGCTGCTGCTGTACTAGACGATACTGCTGTACAGTTGACTACTAGTAGATATCAACGTGTTTTTAATGACAGTGCTAATGTTGCCGTGATTCAAATTGGTTCCAATAGTAGTAACGTAAGTGTTGGTAGTGTATATCTAGGTGCTGGTCAATCAGCAACACTCGATTGTAGTTCGCATAACAATTGGATTTCATTAGCTGTTGACGAGACAACCGTTTATAGAACACCCGTATCTGGAGACGAATAGATGAAACTTATTAGAGAAACCATAGAAGACGTGGCCTTCAATATTACAGAAGAAAACCTTGCAGAAGGAGTTAGTAAAAAGAACTACTTCATTGAGGGAGTTTTCATGCAAGGTGATATCAAGAACAGGAATGGTAGAATGTATCCTTCGCCTGTTATTGCCAAGGAAGTTACCAGATACAATAAAGAATATGTAGAGAAGAAAAGAGCCTTTGGTGAATTAGGACATCCAGAAGGACCAACAATCAACCTAGAACGTGTCTCGCATATGATTACTACCCTAGAACAGGATGGGTCTAATTTTGTTGGTAAGGCAAAAGTTATGGATACTCCTATGGGACAGGTCGTTAAGAATCTCATGGATGAAGGTGCCACACTAGGAGTTTCTTCAAGAGGTATGGGTTCGTTAAAACAAACCACTAATGGTATTATGGAAGTACAGAATGATTTCATGCTGGCTACGGCTGGTGACATTGTTGCTGATCCTTCAGCACCTCAAGCGTTTGTGAGGGGTGTTATGGAAGGCGTAGATTGGATTTATGATGCCGCGTCAGGAACTTGGCAGTCTATGGAGAAAGTAGATAAAATTGTTTCCGAAGCAAGAACTATGTCTAGACAACAGTTAGAAGAACAAAAATTCAACCTGTTTTCTAGATTTTTGAATTCACTTTAGTAAAATCATAATTGTTATAAATAGTTTATAATAGATATTTTATATACAAGGAGTAAAAAAATGGATAAGGAACTTGATGTTAAGCTAGATGAATTCAAGTCAGACGACGGCGTTTCATCTGTTGAGGATCCAACTAGCACAAAGGCTAAGAAGCGTAAGGGTGATGACACTTCCGAGAAGGAAGCTCAGGATAGTGTAGATGCACCACCTGGCGGCAAGGGAGAAAATGCTCATTCTAAACGTAAGGCTGACAAGAAAACAAATATGGGCGAAGCTATTGATGAAATTTTCGAAGGTGAAGACCTATCCGAAGAGTTCAAGCTGCGCGCCGGTGTTATTTTTGAGACTGTTGTTAATCAAAAGGTTCAGGAGCATATGACCGTTCTTGAGGAAACTTTTGAAACCCAGATGAATGAGAATGTGGAAACTGTTGTAGACGATCTAACAGAAAATCTAGATTCTTATCTTAATTATATTGTAGAAAAGTGGATGGTTGAAAACGAACAGTCCATAGATAATTCAATTAAGACCGAAATTTGCGAAAGCTTTATTAGTGGTCTAAGAGATTTGTTTGTCGAGCATAAGATTGATGTTCCAGATGATGAAGTTGATATTGTGACAGAAATGGCCGAGGAACTTGAAAGTGTAACCGACAAACTTAATGAACAAACTCACCAAGCAATCGAACTCCAAAGAGAATTGGATAAGAATGCCACGGACAATGTGTTTGTAGAAGTATCTGAAGGTATGGTCGATACCCAGGTAGAAAAATTCCGTTCTCTAGTGGAAGGTTTGGAATTTGTTGATATTGATGATTACAAGACAAAGATTGAAATCGTCAAGGAAAATTATTTCAACAAGTCCGAATCAAAAGTTTCCAATAGTGATAGTCTAGAGGATCTGGTTGAAGTAGATGATGATTCCACGAATTATGTTGATCCTGTTGTAGCAATGTATGCTAAGAATATTACAGACACTCTTCGTAAATAATTCGTAAAAGTGAATAATTATAAATAATTTAAAATAAACGTAACTAAGGAGTTATAACAATGTTGATTGAAGAACTTACTAATAAGTGGCAACCAGTTCTAGAACATCCCGATCTGGTAGCTATTGAAGATAGCCAGAAGAGAGCTACTGTAGCTCAGCTTCTAGAGAATACTGAGATTGCCCTACAAGAGAGTGGTGATTGGTCTCCTTCTTCTCTCCTACAAGAAACCCCTCTTAACGCCGTTGGTGATATGAGTGGTACTCTTCCTGGTTCAACTACCACCAAGTACGATCCAGTACTTATCTCTCTTGTTCGGCGCGCTATGCCTAACTTGATTGCATACGACATTTGTGGTGTACAACCAATGAGTGGTCCTACTGGACTTATCTTTGCTCTACGTTCACGCTATGCAAATACAACCTCACTAACTACTGAGGCTCTCTTTAATGAGGCTGACACCGATTATTCTGGTGCCAATACTCATAGTGGTACGACTGGTAATACTGCAATTGACCATGCAACCCAAACTGGTCGTGCAATGCCAACCGCTACCGCTGAATCTCTCGGTGATGGTGGTACAAGTGATTTTGCAGAGATGGGCTTCACGGTTGAAAAGGTTTCTGTAACTGCTCAGTCTCGTGCTCTTAAGGCAGAGTATACTACAGAACTTGCTCAGGACCTCAAGGCAATTCATGGACTTGATGCCGAGAGTGAACTCGCAAATATTCTTTCAGCAGAAATTCTCTCTGAAATTAATCGCGAGGTTGTTCGTACAGTCTTTAGTACCGCTGTTGCAGGCGCTGCCGATACGACTACTGCTGGTATCTTCGATCTTGACACCGACTCCAATGGTCGTTGGTCAGTTGAGAAGTTCAAGGGCCTTATGTTCCAGCTTGACCGCGAATGTAATGCTATTGCCAAGGCAACTCGTAGAGGCAAGGGTAATATTGCAATCGTCTCTTCGGACGTTGCTTCTGCTCTACAGATGGCCGGCGTTCTCGATTACGCTCCTGCTATTTCTGCTAACCTCAATGTCGATGACACTGGTAATACCTTTGTCGGTGTTCTTAACGGTCGTATCCGTGTTTACATCGATCCCTTCTCAGTCGGCAACTTTGTAGTTACCGGTTATAAGGGTTCTAGTACATTCGATGCTGGGCTATTCTATTGCCCATACGTACCTCTACAGATGGTCCGTGCAATCGGAGAAAACACCTTCCAGCCTAAGATTGGTTTCAAGACCCGTTACGGTATTGTTGCTAATCCATTCGCAACTAGTGCTGGGACAGGTAATGTCCAGAGTGACACCAACATTTACTACCGCAGAATGTATGTCGAAAACATTATGTAATCGACATACCAATAAGACTTCGTAAAGAAGCTCTGAATTAGAGGGAAGGCGTTGTAACCTTCCCTCTTTTTTTGTCTAGATTGCAATCCATATATACATAAGAACTATTAATCGTGTTGTGACAAACGTTAACAGTCCTAGGGAAATGCCAACTAACACACCTAAACGAAATTGTTCTTTATCGCGGGTAATTTGTTTGGCAACCCTTTTTTCAACACAGTCATGTATTTTACCACTACCATAATCTCTATGGCAATATTCACAATGATTAATCATCTTCAACCAATCTCATAGCCTCAAAAATATCTTGTGGATCAGACTTGACCACCATATATGGAATATTAAAACACGATAACATATTTCTAATCTCAGTATCCAAAACTATAGCTTCCTTTTCGCTCTGAGACCTTCCAATAGTGATATATGATCCTTCTCTTGTCAATAAATAATTTAAATTCTCATACTGACTCCATATTTCCACCAAGAATGATGAAAAGAATTTTGGGAAGTAATCTGGTGTGGCATATTGTATGCCTAGCAACAGAGGTGAATCCGTCACCACATAATCAACCTTATTCTTCAACCTCTCAAGGCGTCTGTTCTGTTTTGCTAAGATATACAATTGATCTTGGAGTTTGGAGTCGTCTCCTTCCCAAGTTAAATCCTTTGCATACTCTGTTACAAGTTCTACATTAAGGTCTTGTCTTTTCATTAAATAGAATAGCCCAGCTGCGGTAGAACTCTTACCGCAACCTGGACCACCAAATATATTAATAACTTTCATTTTTATTCCTTCTTAAACATAGTATCCTCATCCAATACTTCTCTGGTACGAATATCAAGTATGGCAGTGTTTAATGCACCAATCAAACCAGATAAATCCTCACCAACAAAACTTGTTGGTTCTGTGCTATATGATTTAATATTTCCTTCATCATCATAATGTACCTCGTGCAATGCAAAACATTCCTCAGTCTCACCGTTTGGGTGTTCATGGATACTTCGTATAGCACGATAATTCCAATGGCTCATTTTTCTGATTCCTTCTTTATAGGGTTTGTTCCTCAGTCCCAGTCGCGACTCATAACCATGAGATTAATTTGGTCTGTACGATAATTATCGATAAGTTCCAACATTAATTCTCCTTCACGAGCCCGGGTTGGCCACCAACTCTCACTGCGTTTTTGGGCCTGATCAGTCAACCACGATAATTCTTCATTAGATATCTTCATAACCTATCTCCTCAAGAGCTTTTTCAGCATCATCTAATGTCCATACAGCGTCACATTCGTCTCTAATTTTTAGTAAATAAGTTATCAATGTAGCATTATGTTGTTTTAGAATATGAATATGTTCTAATAATTCTTGAATATAATCTAAGTTTTCTTCATTCGTCATATATTTAATCCTCTATAGTTGGTAACATATCCATTGGCATCCAGTGTGTTGGATAAATTCGTACCCGATAACCTTCTTTATCAGTATAATGCCAAGTAATAATTGCACCAGTATCAAAAGGTATTCTAGACCCATAAGCCTCTACCGCTGTACGGTTAGGTAGTAAGGCAAAGACAGGATCACCATTAAGTGGGGCTGTTTCAATTGGTTGGAACATTATTTTCTCGTTCCTTCTTTGATCTTTCACGTTCAAAATCAAGCATAGTGCAATATGCATCCTCTCCTGTCAGATTACTAGCAGTCATTCGTTGTTCTTTTGTTGTGTCCATTAACCCATCTAATACACACTCTATAATTTCATCTGCCTGAATTTTCTTCATATAAGTATGTGCTTCAGAACAATCTTTAAATCGGGCAACCACAGAATATTTGGTTAAATCGGCAATTATCCAACCACCAACCCAACTTTCTTCTACGGAATAGTTGGAGATAATTTTTGATACGGCTTCCCTATCAATTGGCATAGTTTAATTCCTTTAGAACATCAGTAATAATACTACGGGCCACTTGTGCTCGTGAACAGGCGGTGCCGTGGGTCTTGCAATTGATAGAAATATCTAATTGAATTTTAGCCTCTTGTAAGGCCTCTACCAATTTATCTATACGATCTTGTGAGGTGTAAATCATTTTATATCATATTCTCCTCTAACTTTAGCAGCTGCTTCTAGAGCTC
>CEPX01141093.1_pt1 | contig 22628 bp, 26 predicted proteins | sample 361361 | NCBI WGS metagenome assembly CEPX01 (sample SAMEA2619974, study PRJEB7988) | marine metagenome | biome: marine biome (ENVO:00000447); feature: mesopelagic zone (ENVO:00000213) & marine oxygen minimum zone (ENVO:01000065); material: "saline water (ENVO:00002010), including plankton...
CGCACTGCGTCGCTAAGAAGATTATCCATGCGGGGTGATCTTCGTCCACACTACAGTGGCAGACGAGTTGTCTCCATACTGACGAGCGCATCTGTCTGAGGGCGAAGAACCATGTAGAGTTATAGGTATATAGCGACGAATGCTAAGTTGCCGCAGGCAAACGCAGTGACCTTAGTTGAGGAGCGCTATCTCTGTAGTAGAGCTATTGCTTCGCACGAGTCTGCGCGAGTCTTGATTTTTTCTGTCCCTTTTTTATCAAGAAAAAAGGGACAAGAAGAACATTCATCTGAAAAGTAACAAAGAGTTGTGACTACTTCTTCTTCCCTCCCCAAGCACCTTTCTTTCTGGGTGGGGCATTACGCTTCTTTTCGAGGAGTTCACAGGCCATTATCAGATCAACATCTTCCGGCATAAAGCGCTTGGGAATAGAGGCGTTCGTCTTTCCATCTGTAACATAGGGGCTGTAACGACCATCTTTGATGACCACTTCTCCCTTGGTATTAGGGTCTTCTCCCAAAACTTTAAGCGGCTCCGCTTCTTTCTTCTTGCGATCTTTCGCGGTGGCAATTAATTCCTCTGCCTGTGCAAGTTCTACAGTCAGAGGGTCCACGTCTTCCGGAAGAGAAACTGTTACCTTCCCCCACTTGATATACGGACCGTAGCGTCCGCGGTTTACCGTGATATCTTCTCCGTCTTTGTGTGTAAGCGTGCGCGGGAAACTCAGGAGTGCGAGTGCGTCTTCCAGAGTCACTGTTTCTTTGGTCATACCCTTTGAGAGGCTAGAGCTTTTTGGCTTACCTTTGATCTTTCCTTCTTTTACATCTGCAGGAGTTCCTACTTGAATGTACGGACCAAAGCGGCCAGTAAGGACTACAATATCCAAACCTGTTTCTTTATCTTTTCCAAGAACTTTTTCTTTGAGGACGTCTTCTTTTTTTACTTCTTTTCCTTTGCTATCGACAAGCTGCTTAAAGGGGATAAAGAATCCCTTAAGGAACGTAGTACGATCTTCTTTTCCATCAGCAATTCTATCAAGTTTATCTTCCATGTTCGCGGTGAATTTGAGATCAACGATATCCGTAAAATGTTCTGTCAGAAGATCAGTCACTGTGAATGCAACGTCTTCGGGTGCCAATTGTTTCCCATCTTTGCGAATGTATCCGCGTGCCTGCACAGTAGAAATGGTTGGTGCGTATGTGCTCGGTCGTCCGATACCTTCATCTTCCAATTTTTTAACAAGACTTGCCTCTGTGTACCGCGGAGGTGGTTTCGTAAAGTGTTGCTCTGGCGTAACTTCCTCTTTCTTTAGAGCTTCGCCTTGGGAAAGCTCTGGAAGGAATTTGTCTCCGCTTTGCTCGCTTCCTTCTTCGTCATCTTTACGATGTTCATCTTGAGATGCATCTGTACTCTCAGAGTATGCGCGATAGTATCCATCAAAGATAACCGTCTGTCCCGTTGCACGGAACGTGTACTGCGCAACAGAAATATCAGCACCAATTCTTTTGAGTTCTGCGGCAGCCATCTGGGTCGCCATTGTTCGATTCCAAATGAGTGTGTAGAGCTTGAGTTGTTGATGGTCGAGTACTTCTTTTAAGGATGCTGGAGTACGTGACATCTCTGTAGGACGAATCGCTTCGTGCGCTTCTTGTGCTCCTTTACTCTTCGTTTTGTAGAGCCTCGGAGTCGACAACACATACTCACGACCAAACTGCGTTTCGATAGTCGACTTTGCATCTGCAAGAGCTTTTTCGCTAAGGCTAACACTGTCTGTACGCATGTAGGTGATAAGACCTGTCGTCTCTTCTCCTTTACCAAGACTCATACCTTCATACAGCTGCTGAGCAACTACCATCGTTTGCTTTACCGAGAAGCCAAGTTTGCGACCTGCTTCTTGTTGCAAGGTTGATGTTGTAAACGGTGCTGGAGGATTTTTCTTGAGTTCTTTTTCTTCGATCTCCGATACTGACCAATCTTTTCCGTCGATATCTTTGAGAACTTGATCGGATTCTTTTTGAGAAGTCGGCACAAACTTCTTTCCGTCTTTTTGCCGAAGACCTGCAGTAAATGTTTCGTCATTTTCTTTGGAAAGTTCTGCGTCTATTGTCCAATACTCCTCGGGATTAAAGGCTAAAATCTCGCGCTCTCTATCGACAATAATACGTACGGCAACAGACTGTACACGTCCTGCAGAAAGTCCTCGGTACACTGTCTTCCACAAAAATGGAGAGAGCGTGTATCCCACGAGACGATCTAAGATACGCCTCGCTTGTTGTGCTTCTACAAGCTTGGTATCAATCTCTCTTGGGTTGGCAACCGCTTCATCTATTGCAGACTTTGTAATCTCGTGGAACACGATACGCTTCACCTTCTGCTCTTTTTTTGGTTTGAGCGCCTGAATAAGGTGCCACCCTATGGCTTCCCCTTCGCGGTCTTCATCAGTTGCGATTAGGAGGCCATCTGCTTCTTTCATTGCCTTACGCAGTGACAACACCGTCGCTTTTTTTTCTTCAGGGATTTCATACTCCGGCTTAAAGTCACCTTCGGTATCTACTGCAAGTCCCGAACTTGGAAGGTCACGGACGTGCCCCATGCTTGCTTGCACGTTGTAGTCTTTTCCCAAAAATTTCTTGATGGTCTTTGCCTTTGTCGGGCTCTCTACGATAACAAGTTGTGACATGAGTGGGAGGGTAGGGGTGGGGTGGGATGTTGTCAAACTCCGCTCTGACACTTGCTTACCGCCGTAAAACATTGTGTGAGAGTAAAGATTACTTTCCACACTGATCACCTTTGGTATTCAATAGGTTTTGGCTTTATTTAGCCATTTTATAGACTTTTTGTGTGCAATTTTTCTCTGGACAGCGTATTTTTGGCTTGCGTAAGCCTAATGCGACCGTAAACTTTTACTTGAGTTACATCTTTCCCCTTTATCCTATGTCCAAACAGGATATCATTAACGCCATCGCAGACGCTGCTGGTATTACCAAGCGAAGCGCTGCTGCATCACTTGATGCACTTGTTACTCTCGTAACAAAAGAGCTGAAGAAGGGCAACTCCGTTACCATTACTGGTTTCGGTACCTTCAAAGTTTCTAACCGCGCTGCTCGCACTGGGGTAAACCCACGCAATCCAAGCCAGCGCATTTCTATTCCTGCAATGAGGGTTCCATCCTTCAAAGCTGGTAAGACTCTTAAGGACGCTGTTCGTAACTAAGAGATTCTTTCAAACGTAATAAAAGCCTCCGTAAATCACGGGGGCTTTTAGCAGTTTGCAGTTTGCAGTTAGCTAACTGCTAAATTGCCAACTGCTAACTGCATTTTTTTGCTTCTCAGACAGAGCTGACTTCGCTATTCTCAGTTCAACATGAATGCAGATCTGATAAAGGAAATCGTCGGCAATCTCCTTACCGAACTGGGCCTTCCTTTTGACTCTATTGCAGTAGAAGAGCGTGAGGATATGACCCATGCAGAGATTACGTCTTCTATGGCTAGTCGTATTATCGGCTGGCACGGGGAGACACTGAATTCGATTCAGCACTTAGCAAAATCTATTATTCGCCAAAAAGAGAACTTAGATCGCAGTCCATTTTTGGTATTGGATGTCGATGGATATCGTAAGTCTCAGGAAGACAAAGTGAAGAAGATCGCCGAGCAAAAAGCAGACTTTGTGCGACGCACCGGAAGCCGCGTAGCCCTTGCCCCTATGAGTCCATACTTCCGCCGCATTGTACACCTGCATGTTGCCAATACTCCGGAGCTTGCAGACCTTACAACAGAGAGTAGTGGTGACGGTGACTATCGACAGATCGTTTTGAAATTAAAAGATGAATCGAAAGTAAGTGATGGTGAGGAGCTTGCTCCGGTGATCGTGGAGAGTAAAGATGATGGGTTGGATAATTTGGATATCTGAAGCAATCCTACAGCCGACCTCACCCTACCCCTCTCCTTTGCGAAGGAGAGGGAACTGTTTGGTATCCTGTTTTTGTATGAAGCTGTAAATATTTTCCAAAGTGAATTGAAGGTTGTTGTATATATCCTCATTCTTGATGCGTAATATCTTATAACCATGTTCACTCAAAAAGATCGTACGACATTGATCATGTTCTTTCTGAGCTTCTTCTTCATGAATACCTCCATCTATCTCCAGTACTACTTTGTATTCTTTGCAGAGAAAATCCACAATATAGTGGCCAATGTTCACCTGCCGACGAAACTTTAATCCCTTAAACTTTCGATTTCTGAGTATTTCCCAGAGTATTGTTTCAGTTGGCGTCATAGAACGCCGCAATTTCTTCGTAAATGTGCATTTACGTTTTTTGTAGAGCCGATACTGAGCTTCTTCATTCATAGGAAAGATATTGTATCACGAAGCTCCCCTCTCCTCCGTAAGAGGAGAGGGGCTGGGGGTGAGGTCGATTGGAGGATTGGATAATTTGGATATCTAAAAGCGGCCGGGGGACCAAGGGGTCCCCGCGGCCAAATCAAGCCTTTTCTTGAAAAAACAGGTCAACGAGCCGATTCAGGAAGTGGTCAGAAATGCCGACTTTGTCTCGACGATACCGACAATTGGTGCAGCATAACGCCGCACCTCCTGTGGAGCCGACATTTGGGCCTTCTGCTTCGCGACTACCTGCGCGTTCTTTTCGTTGGCGTACGCGTTCTCGGCGTTGGCGAGACCAGCTTGGTTTCCGACGATCACGGCGGCGACGTCTATGCCACCGGCATCATCGTTGATTGCCTCCGTAGTTGTCGGTGGTGTCGCTTTTGCCTTCAGATTGGCCGTTGCTTCTTCGGATGCCGTGATCGAAATCACGAGCATCACCAATGGCACAAGGAGTGCCAGCCAAAAAACATGTTTCTTCATCAGAAGAACTCCTTCCGGGCACAATTGCCCAAACAAAACAAACATGGCCGAGATGGCCAGAACAACGAACCTCAGAGTGAGATCCGTGACAAGGATGGCCTATCAGCTTCAGCTGACAGATGCGATCGTGGTAGTAGTCCTCGATACGGGACTCCCTACTGCACTCTGCATCTGCAACTCATCAACTTATGCTGATAAAGACCTAACTTACCGAAAACTGTACTCCTTCCTCAGGAGGAGTCAAGAAAAGTGTGGTTCTGGCTATTTGGCTTCCCGTAGCTGCTCGAAGAGCTTCTTTTCTGCACGGGAAAGCTTACGCGGTATGTCTATCTGTACCGTTACGTAGTGATCCCCTAAGCGAGAGGAATTGAGCTGCGGCACTCCTTTGGATTTAAGTCGCATCACTGTTCCTGGCTGTGTGCCTGTAGGGATTTTGAGTGTGACTTCTCCGTGGACAGTGGGTACGGAAACTTCTGTTCCGAGTGTTGCGTCGACTACGGAAACAGAAACTTCGGATCGAATGTCATTGCCGTCACGAATGAAGCGCTTGTCTGGTGTGACCTGCACAATGACAAAAAGATCACCAGCAGGTGCCCCCTGCGAACCCGCATTTCCCTCCCCTGTTATTCGCAATGTTTGTCCGTCATCTATTCCCGCGGGAACATCAATAGTGAGTTGTGTCTTTTCTCGTTTACGCCCCTCTCCACTACATGCCTTACAAGGAGTTTCTGGGATTTTCCCTTTGCCCTCACATTTCGCACACTGTACAGACTGTTGTACTACTCCAAAAAAGGACTGTGCTGTACGCGTAATCTGCCCTGTACCATTACACTCTGTACAAGTTTTTACAGACCCTCCCTCGGCACCCGTGCCATCGCACTCTTTGCACTGAGCTAATTTTTCGATGGCGATGGTTTTACTGACTCCGTTTACGACCTCGGCAAAATCGATACTGATGCGCACCTGAAGATCGGACCCTCTGTTATCGGGCTTACGCCCCCGACCGCCACCTCCACCTCCGAAAAAACTGGAAAAGATATCTCCCAGGTCTCCCATATCTCCCTGTTGAAATCCGGAGAAATCAAACCCGCCGAAACCTGCACCTCCACCTCCGGGCCCTCCGGTTGATCCGAATGTATCGTACTGCTTTCTGCGCTTTTCGTTTCCAAGTATCTCGTATGCCTCGTTGATCTCTTTAAATTTGGACTCTGCAGCCTTATCCCCTTTGTGTTTATCGGGATGCCATTCCTTCGAAAGATTGCGATACGCCTTCTTAATATCTGCTGAAGTTGCTGATTTGCCTACGCCGAGAGTGGAATAGTAGTCTTTGGACATAAATCAGGGAGAGGATAGTGGATAGTGGATAGTGGATAAAGAAATGAGTGTAATAATTCTGCCCTAATGACTATTGACTAATGACTATTGACTATTTGTAAATCATGTCATAATCATACTATTATGTAAGCAGGAATACGTAAAATCTGCTATAATATCTTGATGGTTTCGCTCAACACACACACAACACGAAAAGTACTACAAAGAGCTACCATGACACTTGGTGCTCTGTCGCTTGTACTCGTTGCATACGGATTTTCCCGTGGTGGTTTTGAGTCGATGGAAGGACGTCTGCTTCCAAAGCACCAGATGCATCGGTCGGAATGGGTAACGATTACAGCGGCAAAAGTGCTCTCCGGGAGTACTATTCCTGCAGAGAGGGAAGTAATGGTGCATATCCCCGAAGAGATTACGCGCATCACACGCAAGGTACTGTTTGGTCGCAAAGGAGATACTGTTCGCTACTGGGGATATTGCTTCCCACAGAATATCCATGACTCCAGCAACAATGTGCGTCGTGGGTTTCCGGGAGATCTCTTTCTCTCAGAAGCAGAACGTGAATTCCGCAGACAGGAGCTCATTGCACAACGCAGGCGTACTTTCTCTGTATTCGAAAATCTCACAGCACAGGACTTAAATGAAACACGAAACCGAACGCAGTCACGTATTCGACATCAGGTAGAAATCTTTACCGGAGGAAATACGTGCTTTGTTATGACAGAGAAATCTATTCCTGTCGGAGCAGATACTGATGGTGATGGACTCAATAACGCACTCGAACGAGGATACGGTTCTGACAATAAAAATCCTGACACCGATGGAGATGGTATCTTGGATGGATTGGAAGTCTTCCGTATGGGAAGCCACCCTACCAAGCGCGACTCCGATGGTGACGGAATTATTGATGGTATTGAGGATGCAAACCGCAACGGTCGCTTCGAACCAGGAGAAACCAATCCTACACAGTGGGATACTGATCGTGATGGTCTCTGCGATGGTCTTTGTAAGGTAAACAAGGGTCAAGACCTCCGTGGAGAAGACAAAAACCTCAATGGTGAGTACGAACCTGGAAGTGGTGAATATAATCCGCGAAAGGTCGATAGTGACGGAGATGGCGTATTAGATGAGCATGAGGTATTCCTCTGTGTTCTGGGTGGTGGAGATGATTGTTAAAAGGCTAAAATTCCTGTATAATAATTCGATGATTAAGAAATTCACATTCACGGCCCTGCTCACACTCTTGGTAACTCCTACGACTGCGCTTGCGTACTTAAATCCAGAAGAGGTGCTTCTGAGTCGTGAACTCTTTTTGCCGCCAACAGCTCGTGAAGCACAAGCAAGAACGGCAATTCAATCCGGAGAATCCGCAGCGCGTCGAGAGCGTGAACAAGATCGAGCATTTGAATTACAACATCCAATTGTTGAAGAGCCGGTGTTTGCTTCTGCCCCAGAACCGACTGGGCAGTTTGGCTTCCCACAGGGTGGTTATTACGTTGTGCCAGCAGGAGCTCAAGGAGGACTGCCACAGGGAATCTTTGGTAGCGTTCCACAGGCAGGACTTGATGACCCTGCTAATCTCGAACTGCTCCGCACTATGCGATTGCTCTCTCGCGTTAATCAGAACCAAGCAACTTCTCAGTTGCAGCAAGTGCTACACTCGTCTGCAGGCGACCTAGCCCCTACGGGTGCCGGTAGTATTCTGGCTGCGATGGTTATGCTTGGATCTATATTCTATGTTCTGCGAAGAGCGAAGAAATCTGAGACACAAGTACGGACGTTCTAAAAGAGTTTGGAACTTCAAATACTAGCGTATTTCGTATACTGTATTGCGTATTTCGTATTTCTGGAAAATTTCCTGATCATTGATACGTGATACGTGATACAAAATACGCAATACTAGTTGCCTATGAGCACTCTCTCACTCACCGGTAAGCGTTGGACTCTCCCCGAGCGAAGCGAGGCTCTCAACGCCTCCCACGTGCTTCTGCGACTCTTAAAAGAGCGAGGTATAGCAGAGGATACTACGTTGGTACCACCATCAATCTATCCTGATATGAACAAAACTGTGCAACGTATTCAATCTGCAATAGATCGTAATGAGCTCATAGGAATTTTTGGAGACTACGACTGCGATGGTGTTACAGCTGTTGCACAACTTGTTCGCTACTTTCGTAGGCACGGACAAAAACCGTATATACGTTTGCCACATCGTGTGCGTGATGGCTATGGACTGAAAAGTGCCACATCAAAAGAAATTATTGAAGCAGGAGTAAAACTACTGATCACTTGTGACACTGGTATCACATCAGTAAAAGAAATTGGCATGCTCTCTGAGAACGGGGTGGATGTCATCGTGACCGATCACCACAGCTTGCACGAAGAGTTGCCACAAGCATTTGCACTAATCCACCCTGCGCTCTGCTCGCACCCGCTGCCACATCCTGCAGGAGCCGGCGTGGTGTTTGCTCTGCTCAATGCACTTGAAGATCGACAGTGGGACGGTATGGCAGAAGACGCCGCCCTTGCAATGTTTGGTACAGTTGGAGATCTTGTAGAACTCAGAGGCCATAACCGCACACTTGTGCAATTGGGACTGAAGGCACTGACTTCTCTTGAGGGAGGTCCTATCGGACAACTTCGCGAGCGCTGTAAATCAAAAGATGCACCGATGACTTCTACGGACATTGCCTTCCGCGTCGCTCCACGTATTAATGCTGCAGGCCGTATGACAGAGGCGGACATTGCACTACAAGCGCTACTCGATGGTGGTGATGCATTGGCACAACTTGACCTACTGAATGAGCAACGTCAGGACAGTACGCGAACACTGCTTGATAGTGCCGTACAAGAATTTGATTGTGAGGCGCTTCCACCATTCCTTGCACAAGTGAGCGGAGAATATCCACACGGAATAGTCGGGCTTATTGCAGGAAAACTCACCGAACACTTTGGTAAACCAAGCCTCGTTGCACACACAGATGGCAGAACCTGCACAGCATCTTTGCGTAGCCCGTCATGCTATAACATTGCAGAGGGTTTGGGGCGCGTACGTGACCTACTCATACGTTACGGCGGGCATGCGCAGGCGGCAGGTTGTACATTTGATTTGAAAAATTTTGATGCGTTACGTGAGCGGCTTACAGAAGATATATGTGCACAAGTCGATGAACAACTTCTCGTTCCTACTTTACGCATTGATGCAATACTTGATGCGAAAGATATCACCACGCTGTTCTGTGAAAAGCTTCGAATGCTAGAACCCTTTGGGCAAGGAAATCCAGAGCCACTCTTTCTTTTGCAAAATGTTTCTCTGCAAGATGTTCGTACGTGCGGAAAAGATTTAACGCACCTGCAAGCACGCATCAGTGGCGTAAAATCTATTGGATTTGGATTGGCGCATTTAGCAAATAGTAGCGACAAGTTTGATGTTGTTGCCCGTATTGGCAAAGATGAGTGGAATGGGAAAAAAGAACCGCAGATCTTTATAGTGGATCTTTCTTCTGGTCACTTTTCAACCCCTACACCGGAACCAACGTCCCTTCCATTGCAAACACATCCACAATAGGATTTTCGAGTGCGGAGGAAATTTTGAAAGCGAGAAGAACAGAAGGGTTTGTATCTCCACGTTCTATACTCATGATCGTCTGACGACTAACACCCGTTCGTAGTGCGAGCTCCTCTTGTGTCATAGATTTTTCGAAGCGGAGTCGGCGGATACTATTTTTGAGAACGGCTGTGGACATGAGTGTGAGTGGAAAATGAAAAGTAAAAAATTGTTTCCCTTAGGTTCGTAGATTGTACTGACTCTTTTTTTGTTTTCAAGAGAAAAATGCCTGTGAATTTTTTTTTACGTTGCAAACATTTTTAATTGTGCAACTTTATTGTAACGAAAGAAAAATAGTGATGGCAGAAACGACAAATAGATACGGCGTGAACCACGCTAAGCTTCTGCTTACGACAAACTTCCGAAGGAATATAATCGCGACAAAGCTGGAAATGAAAGACGTCGCCACGGCAACTGTAGTGATCTGTAGAGATGGGAGTTTTAGCTCTCCAGTGAGCAAATCAAGCACTGCAAGTACAGACGCACCCGCAATAATAGGTACTGCCATGAGGAAAGAAAAATCGAGGGCATCTTTGCGCTCTAGCCCCATCATACGACCAGCGGAGATGGTAAGTCCGCTGCGTGAAAGCCCAGGGATGAGGGCCAGTGCTTGTGCGAATCCAATAAAGAATGATGACCGTGTTGTCAGTTTTCGTGGCTCAGATTCTGTTGGATGTAAAAGGCGATGCCACACACTTTGTTTATTGCTTGGACAGCATTCACCAAGAAGTAAAATCAGTCCGGTGACACCGAAGGCAAGACCGACGCAAATGAGAATCTGAAAGTGATTGGCGATCCAATCTTCTAACAAAAACCCTGTAATCGCACCAGGAATAGTAGCGATGACAAGAAGTACCAGCTTGGTGGTGTGGTGCTTATCATTGTTAAACGGTGCTTTGGCAAATGCTATCCATGTCTCTGAATAGATGATGAGTAATGCAAGCAGTGTCCCTGCATGGAGCAGTGTATTGAGCCCCTGCATGTCCTGTGGTGCGATATGAATGTTGAGCAGTAGCTCTGCTAGCACCAAGTGTCCAGAACTACTAATAGGGAGGAACTCTGTAAGTCCCTGAAGGATGCCGAGGAAGAGTGCTTGGAGAAGAGTCATGATCCAAATTTCTGCCAGCCAACGAGTACAACTGCTGAGACTGCGAGACTGGCTACAGCGTAATCGGGCTCAATGTTATCAGTAATAATAAGAAGAAGAACATAGAGACATGCAGAAATAAGTGATGCAATAACCGCATTCTCTTTGAGCTTGGTACAAAACGACCCAATAATTGCCGGCACCATGCCAGAAATCACACCGGCAACTGTCATAATGACCTGTAAAATGTCCCGTAAGAAGAAGGCAATCAGCGCACCGAGTATCGAAACAAAAACAATACTAGAACGTGTTATGCGCTGCAGATCTTTTTGAGAGATATGAGGATTTTTTCGACCGTAGTAATCTTTGGCGATGCTGGATGCCAGATAGAATACGAGGGTATCGATAGTAGACATAATCGCGGCAAAGAGTACTACGAGCCCAAGGCCTAAGAGGCCTGCAGGCAAAAGATGAAGCATGCCATAGGGGATTGCTTCGTTCGGACTCACGTTTGGGTATGCGGTCCTAGCAGCCATACCAAGCAGTGCAATAATACAACCAAACACCATGACAAAGAATCCTGCTCCGATGAGTCCGCGACGTACGGCTGTATCATCTTTGGCTGCATACATCCTGTGCCAAATTTCTACGGAGGCAAACGGTGTCATGACACCGTAGAGGATAAAAGCTATAGCTAGACCCGGCTCCATGCTAAGCGGATTGAGCAGCTCCTTTTCGATACCAGTTTTCTGCACCATCACTCCACCAATAACGACCATAAGAATGAGCATGGCCAAGTATTGGAAGATGTCCGTCTTTACGACAGAACGCATGCCTCCCAGCAGCAGGTACAGGAGTACCACTACTACAGATATGACTAGTGCTGTCTCGTATGTCCAACCGGAAAGTGTGGAGAGTACAGTGGAACCTGCAATGAATTGATTTACCAGAAATAAGCAGTAGGCCACAGAGGAAACAAGTGCGGTAACGATGCCCGCTCTCACCCCAACGGAATCTGTAATGTAGTCACCAATAGTAAGATGGCCAAGCTCCGCTGCACGTGTGCGAATACGCGGTGCGTATCGCGCAAAGACCAACATGCTGCAAAAAAACCCAACGTATACTGAGATCGCTGCAATACCGTACTCAAATACATACGCTCCGTAGGCAATAATAGCTCCTCCACCTACCCACGATGCACTAATAGTTGCCACGAGCTGAGCAGTTCCCAGTTTGCGCCCGTGAATCATGTAATCATCTGGAGATTGCTTTCGGGAACTTACAAACCCTATGCCTAAGACAATAAGGACGTAGACCGTAATAAGTGCGATGTCGATGGGTGTGATCATTGAAATAAGTGTACCTTTACCAGCTTCCTCCCGCACCCCCACCACCAAAACTTCCTCCGGAGAATCCTCCGCCGCCTCCACTACTACTACCGCCACCTCCCCTGCCTCCTCCAATAAACCACACTCCCTCTCTGTTTTTCATCTTCTTCTTTTGCTTTTTGAGAAATTCTCGAAAAGGTTTGTATTTTAGGTAAAGCGTAGAAGCGAGGAAATCTGTGGTGATTCCAATAAGCGCAAGGATAATCATCCCCGCAACGCCTCCGAAGAATAGTCCGAACATCCCTCCCAAAAATCCTCCTTCCCACCACGATCTGCTAGGGGAGATAGTGATAAGAACTCCGATAAAGAACTGATAGAATATAAAGAAGAAAAATAGACCGAATATGGAGAACAAAATCCACACAAGAGTGGGGATACCATCGAACTCCATCGATGTATCTGACGTAACTGATGCCTTGTACTCTCCACCTATTTGGCTTTTCAGTGCTGCAATGCCTGCTGTAATACCTCCGTAATAACTACCACTCTTAAACTCTGGGACTATTTCGTTGTCGATGATTTGTTTTGCAGCGAGGTCTGGTACCGCGCCCTCGAGACCGTACCCTGTTGCGATAAAGAGTTTACGATCTTCTATGGCAATAAGAAGGAGAATACCGTTGTCGTTCTCCTTAGAGCCTATGCCCCACTCCCGCCCTACCTCTACTGCAACGTCAGCAATAGCTTCGCCGTTGAGTGTGTTTACAAGAAGTATGGCAATTTCATTACTCGTCTCGCCGCGATAGTTTTGGAGATCGATTTCTAAACTGCGTTCCTGATCCGCTGTAAGTATGCCTGCAACGTCTGTTACAAAAGCATCAGGCTGTGGCACAGCAAACGCATGCACGTTTGGTGCTATGAAGAATGCCGTTAGGATTAACAATAACCGCATTTGGATTTTTTGGTAGAGACGCGGTATACCGCGTCTCTACGGAATATATCATTCAAAATTAACGTCTGGAGCATCTTCGGCACCTTCCTCAGCTGCAAAGAACTCCTCTGGGCCAAAGCCGAAGAGCCCAGCAAGCACTACTGCAGGGAAACGTTTTACACGAACATTGTAGGTACGAACGATATCATTGTAATCACGACGAGAAACCGCGATACGATTTTCGGTGCCTTCCAGTTGTATCATGAGATCTCGATATGCTTGCGTCGCCTGCAATGTTGGATAGTTTTCGAATGTCAGCATCAGTCTTGCGAGTGCGCCTTCCATACCATTGGCAGCACTGACTTGCTCGGTTCGCGTACCTGCGTTCATCCATTTAGTGCGCGCTTCTGTGACTTCGACAAACGTATCTTTCTCAAAAGCTGCTGCACCCTTAACGGTAGAGACAAGGTTTGGGATGAGGTCGATACGTCTCTGGTACTGTGTCTCGACTTGTGCCCATGAGCCGTCAACGGCTTCGTGAGCAGTGATAAATCCGTTGTAGCTAGACCATGTCCATCCAACGATAAAGATTGCTACAACAAGTGTGATGATAGTAGATTTTTTCATAGTGGCAGCATTCTACACTCTGCGACTGCGATGCGCGACGACTTCCACCACTATTACGAGCACCGCCCCTAGTACCATAAGACCTACTATTTGTGCAGTATCACCATTCCAATCGGGAAGAATGTTTGCTGTACCTTCTTTCCAAGGCCAGATTTTGCGTAAGCTTCCAATCATCAGTCCTGTAAGTAGGGCAACTGTAAGGTCATGGTATCGCTTAAACAGCCATCCGAGTACCTGTGAGAATGCGATAAGCCCAACCACTGCACCGATACCGATGTACGCGATGCTTCCAATGTCACGATTATTGACTGCGGAGAGAACAAACTCGTACTTCCCAAGTAGTACTAATAAGAACGCACCTGATATACCCGGGAGAATCATGGCGCAGATCGCAATGGCACCACAGAGCACCAAAAACCATGCAGCGTCAGGAGTTTGTACAGGAACGAGCCCGACAATTACGTATGCCATGAGACATCCGAAGATAAGCGCAACGACGCGTCTAGGAATCCACCTCTTCACACGTGCCCCTACAACGAATATCGAAGAAAACACTAGCCCAAAGAAGAAGCTCCAAATAGAAGTAGGCTGTGTCTCCAATACATGCTCCAAGGGTGCTGCGAGAGTTGCGGCTGCAAACAGAATGCCAGCTCCTACAGAGATGAGAAAGCCCCACTTCGGCAGTGTAAACGCGTGATGAATTTTGCCACGAGCGATATCACTCCAAAATGCCTTTGTTCCAAAGAGAGCGATGGCAGATATGAGCTCTTCGTATATCCCAAGTATGAATGCCATAGTTCCTCCCGAAACTCCCGGAACAATGTCTGCAGCCCCCATACAAAACCCGCGGAGAAAGAGGCCGATATGACGACGAGCGACGTGAATCATTGATGGGAACTATACGGAAATAAAATGAATCTTTCCATTCATGCAAGTCGTACCATTTCACAATAGACCATTTCATCTGTACTATTGCACGAAATGACCCCTTCCCCTTTCCACGGAATCTTTAGTTCGTTTGGACAAGATCAGTCCACGCAGACTTCCGATGCGCTTCCAGTGCAAGCGAAAGGTGAACCTGTACAAGAGGCAATCGCTCATCCTCAGGGAACACAAACGGGGCAGATCGCTGTGGATATTTATGAACTTGATGCCTACTACATTATCCGTGCACCTATCGCAGGTGTGAAACTCAGTGATATTGATATCGAAGTAGATGACAAAGTACTCACCATTCGAGGAGCGAGGAAAGCGAATGACGATATCGCAACAGATCAGTTTTATTTGCAGGAATGTTTCTGGGGAGATTTTGAGAGGAGTATTACGTTGCCGATTAGTATTGATCCGAAAAAAGTTAAAGCGACGTTTAGCAAAGATGCTATTTTGAAAGTGATTATTCCAAAAGAGGAAAAGGTGAAAATCGTGAGGATCTCCGAAGGATAACCTGTTACTTCTTTGTAGCCTTTTTCTTTGTTGCCTTCTTTGCCGTAGGCTTCTTTGCTGTCTTCTTAGCAACAGCTGCTTTCTTCTTTGGATTCTTTTTTAATTTCTCATTCACTTCCGTTGGAATCAATTGCAAACTCTCAAGCACATCCTCACCTCCCATAACCTGCCAGTCTACTTCTTTTAGAAGCGCCTTAAACTCTTTGAGTGTTTTTTGTGCACTCTGTGCATCTGCACTTGAGCCATCAAGAAAGTTCCACAGTTCTACCTGCATGAGGTAGAGGTTTTGTACTTTGTTCAGAGCTGTTTCTTTCTTGGTAGACATAGTATTTGAAGTAGGAAAATCAGATCATTGTAGTCAAAATTGGCGTAAAAGTCAATTCTGGTGGGTGGTAACCCAAATAAAGGACGCGAACTTTACTGCATAAAACGTAAATTCAAAGAAAAATTCTCTGTTTTTTGACTTTTTTGGATCTTTTACGTCCTCTGTATGTTTGTAAAACATCTGTTTTGTCGCAAAATTTACATTCTTCGTAGCAAAACATCTGTTACACTTTCCCGGCATATGGCTATTACACAAGCAATTTTACCGGTCGCAGGCCTTGGAACCCGCTTTCTGCCTTGGACAAAAGTCGTTCCAAAAGAAATGTTGCCCATTGGAAACCAGCCAATCATCGCCAAAATTGTTGATGAATGTATGGATGCGGGGATCAAAGATATCTGTTTTGTAATCTCGAAAGGTAAGGAGTCTATCCCCGAATACTTCTATGAACACCCTGAGCTAGAGGCGCAGTTACAGAAACGTGGAAAGCTTGAGCAACTTGAACATCTGCAAAAATATGCAGATGCAGATTTTCATGTGGTGTACCAAGATGAACATCTGGGAGATGGTCATGCTATTTTGCAAGCAGCAGACTGGGTACATAGCGACGCCGTTGCTGTGCTCTTTGGTGATGATTTTTTTACCGGAGGAAAGAGTGGGCTGCAACAGTTGATAGATGCGTATGAGAAACTTTCGAAAGAGGAGCGTGGTGCAGTAGCTGCTTTGGAAGCTATCGATCCACAGCTTTCCAATCGCTATGGAATCGTTGACCCCGAAAGTGATCACGATGCTATCCAGGGATTGGTTTCTGTAAAAGGTCTTGTCGAAAAACCGGAAACAAAAGATGCGCCGAGTAATTTGGGTATTGTGGGACGGTACATCATTCCAAAATCAACTATTGATAGGTTGCCTAGTATTGGAGCAAGTCACGGTGGAGAGATTCGATTGATTGATGCACTCATAGAACAAATCGGCACCATTCCAATTTATGGATTGCAGTGTAAAGGTACAAGACTCGATACCGGTACTCCGGAAGGATACGCTAAAGCCGTACAGATACTTACTGCGCAGAACGATCAGTCGTCATCGTCGTCATCATCGTCGTCATCGAAGAACCGATCAAAATAGTCGTCGTCATCATAGAAGTCGTCATAGTCATCGTCGTCACAATCGTCGTCGTAGAAATCACAATCGTCTAGTGGCCTCCAATTGTAATAATCATCATCGTCGTCATAACGATTACTGTATCGTCGTTCATTGCGAAGATAGTTCCTATCGTACGTGGGGACATACGGGAAATTATTTTGACGGACATTACTCGGATCGTAGTACTGCTCGATCATGCATTCACCTTGCGCATTTCTATACAGACATCGGTAATCATTTCTTGAAGACCGATAATCTATCGATGGAGGCTGATAATAGTTTGGTTGCGAATACCGAAACTGATAGTTATACGGCTGCAGGCTAAACTGCGTATAGCGTACATGATCAAAAAAAGTTGCAGCTTCTACTGTGTGCGCAGAAGCGAAGATGGCAAGCAGAGCCGTGACCAAAATAATACGCATACGCATAGGAGAGGTAACGTATCACGCAATGAGAAAGACAATCAAGATTTACACCTGATTCTTGTTACATATTAGAAACACCGGTACCCAAAAGGTACACCGTGTGTTCCTCCCAATCTTGCGTAGGAGAAGTTGCTGCAGTAGGTATCAGGACTTAAGGCATGTGCCTGAATAGGATCCTGGTATCCGCGCCATCCTGCGTAACGGGTATTAATGTTCCGTGTAACACCTCCCTTGCGATAGAAGGGGTGTAGAGCGCTTCTATTGGCGTAAATAGGGTGGTAGTAGTCTGGGTTGTCGAATCGGAAGTATCCATACCTCTTGGCATCCTCTGCTAAACGCTTTCTGCGATTTTCAGCTTGTGTGCGTAATTCATAGGGATGCTCACCGTAGCGGACATCAGAAATAAATCCATTATAAGCCGCGGCGCTTGGAATAACTGCTGTAAAACCGAGAATGGCTGCAAAAAGCAGGGGAGTAGTGTTTTTCATAGCGTTCTATACTACTATATTTTAGGGGGTAGTCAAGTATTATTCCAAGTGAATGTGATGCAGATTTCCTTTTCAATTTCTCAATTCAACGAATCACGAGTACACTATTGCTTACCTTCCCTCATGAATCGCAAATTACTCTTCGCCGGCGCGGCAGTATTCTCTCTGTTTCTTTCTTTTGCAATAGTAGATTCAGCACAAGCAGCTGCAGGACTAGACCCTAATGCTATACGACGCATGCACCAGCGAAACTTCCGCAGACCTGTGGGAGAAATGGAGCGCTACCGCCGCAATAAGAGATCTTTGGAGCGGCGCAATATTGATCAGTTTACTGCACCAGTAGAAGGGGAAAGTTCCTTTGAAAGACGAGAGGATTATCTGCGCGCAACGCAACGCAGACGTATTCAAGAAGACCTGGATGCAAGACAGTACGATGGAGAACGCCGCACCACTCCGCACTTCTGGGATAGAGAAAACAGATCCGGATCTACAACCATCCGTCGTATCGGAGAAGCACAACGGGGAGGTGGTATTCGTTTGCGACGCGGAACTGCATCGCTTCGGCAACTGCGTGGACTGACATCCGATGAAAAAACTGAACGTATTCGCCAGTATCGTGAGGAGGTGAGGGCAGCAGAAACCGCTCGATACAACTTTACCTCGAGTGACTGTTCGAGTCTTAGTGGAAGAAGGCAGGCACAATGCCTGTATCGACAGAGGCGGAATTAAAGCTCCTTCTTCAGCATATCTATCTCATCGCGTAAGTCTGCAGCCCTCTCAAACTCGTAGTTACGAGCAGCCAACGCCATTTGGTTCTCCATCTCTTCGATAAGGCGCTTTTTCTCGTCTTTGGGGATCTTGGTATGATCACGCTTGGGTCGACGCAGCTCCAAGGCTTTTTCACCCTCTGCGAAGTCGTGCACGGCTTTGATAATCGTCTGCGGCGTGATGCCGTGTTTTTTGTTGTATGCCTCCTGAATTTCTCTGCGACGGTTGGTCTCATCCAGCGCCTGCTTTATCGCGTCAGTTTCTTTATCGGCATAAAGCGTGACATGTCCGTTGACGTTTCTTGCTGCACGACCGATGGTTTGGATGAGTGCATCGCGTGAGCGAAGGAACCCTTGCTTATCGGCATCGAGAATGGCGATAAAGCTGACCTCCGGAAGGTCGAGTCCTTCTCGCAGCAAGTTGATTCCGACGATGATATCAATCTCTCCCATGCGCAGTAGCCTGAGGATCTCTATACGTTCAAATGTTTCGATATCACTGTGTAAGTAGCGCACGTTGTAACCTTGATCACGCAGGTATTCATCCAGTTGTTCTGCGGACTTTTTGGTGAGTGTCGTAAGGAGTACGCGCTCTCTGCGTTCGATGGTCTCGTTTAATTCTTTGGTAATGTCATCAATCTGGTTCTTGGTGGGCTTTACGGTTACGACCGGATCTAAGAGTCCTGTTGGACGAATAATCTGCTCTGCGATGTTCTTTTTTTCTGTGTGTTTGTACTCATATTTTCCGGGTGTTGCTGATGTATAAATACGCTGATGTGTACGCTCTTCAAACTCATCAAACTTTAAGGGGCGGTTGTCGTGTGCACTGGGGAGACGGAACCCGTACTCGATGAGCGTTTGTTTGCGAGAGCGATTTCCTTCGTACATTCCTCCAACCTGTGGCACAGAGATGTGTGACTCGTCAATAAACATGAGGAAATCATCAGGGAAGTAGTCGAGCAGTGTGCTGGGTGGAAGATCAGGCTTATCGTTGTTATTGAGGTACCGCATGTAGTTCTCGATTCCAGTGCAGTAACCGGTTTCGAGTAGCATTTCGATATCGTACTCCGTACGTGTTCTGATGCGCTCTGCCTTGGCAATCTCCCCTGCATCACTCAGTTGCTTTTCGCGGATATCAAGATCGCGCTTGATGGCCTCTATTGCTTGATCGATTTTTTCTTTTGTCGTTACGTTGTGCGCTGCAGGGAAGACGATGATTTCCTGCAAATCAGTGATGAGTTCACCGGTAAAACTATCGACTTCCTGGATAGTTTCGATTTCATCGAATGGTATTTCAACGCGGAACACCGTGTCGCCTCCCGGTGGGAAAATTTCTACGGTGTCACCAAGGACATGAAACTGTGACTGGCGGAACTCAATGCCACTACGTGTGTACTGAATGTCCGTAAGTTGTCTGAGAAATTTGTCGCGTTGAATCTGCTGGCCACGCTCAAGTTTGATAGCGAGTGCTTCGTAATCTGCCACATTACCCAAGCCATAAATACAGCTTACTGATGCGACAATGATCACATCCTTTCTGCTAAGAAGATTGTGCGTTGCTGCGTGACGGTACTTATTGATCTCATCGTTAATGGACGCGTCTTTCTCGATGTAGGTATCTGTCGACGGCATGTATGCCTCCGGTTGGTAGTAGTCGTAGTAGGAGACGAAGTAACTAACGGCGTTATCCGGGAAGAACGCCTGAAACTCCGAGCAAAGCTGTGCCGCAAGCGTCTTGTTGTGCGCGAGAACTATAGTCGGCCGCTGCAACTCCTGGATGATATTTGCCACGGTAAAGGTCTTTCCTGTTCCGGTTGCTCCGAGGAGAATCTGATGCTGCTCCCCTGCTTTGATGGTTTTGAGTAACTTCGCTATGGCCTCCGGTTGGTCACCGGTGGGCTTAAAATCGCTTACGAGCCGAAATGGAATATCTTTTGGCATGTCCGTCTATTGTACGCCTTAGAAGGTACTGACCAAATGGTTCCTCGGGAAAATGTGGAAATTTACTGTAGTCCCGCTACTCTAGTAGCAATGATTGACCTCAATGATCTTCGGGAAAATCCCAAAGCCTATAAAAAGGCAGCGAAGGATAAGAATCTCACGATTGATTTCGATGCATTCTTGAAACTGGATGATAAACGAAAAGAGTTGATCCCTGCAGTAGAAGATAAGCGTGCGAAGCAAAATGAGGCAAGTAAGCAGATTCCAAACTTGAAGGGTAAAGAAAAAGAAGAGCTCCTTAGTGAGATGAAAGTTCTCAGTGCAGACTTGAAGAAAGCAGAGGGTGCGCTGAAAGAAATTGAAGTGGAATGGAAGAGTATGCAGCTGATGATGCCCTCTATTCCTCTCGACCGAGTTCCCATTGGACCAGACGAGAAGTCCAATACCGAAGAAAGTACATGGGGAGATATGCCAACGTTCGATTTTAAGCCGAAAGATCACGTAGAACTCGGCGAGAGCTTGGACATCATCGATCTTCCGCGCGCTGCAAATGTATCCGGATCACGCAGTTACTTTTTGAAAGGTGATGGTGCAAGATTGCAACAAGCGGTTATGCGATACACAGCAGACCACTTACACGCGAAGGGGTGGACACTCTTTTGTCCACCACTCATGGCAACGTATGAGTGCTTTGAAGGAACGGGGTTTTTCCCCGGTGCGGATGAAAATCAAATTTATGTTGTTGGAGGAAAGAATGAGAAAAGTGGAGAAATGGAAAGTGATGACCTTCACTTAATTGGAACATCGGAGGTAACGGTGTGTAGTTATCACAAGGGAGAGATTTTGAAAGAAAAAGAGCTCCCCAAAAGGTACGCAGGGTACAGCGCATGTTTCCGACGAGAGGCCGGTACATATGGTAAAGATACAAAGGGGCTGTATCGTGTACACCAGTTTGAAAAAGTAGAACAGGTAGTGCTATGCAGGGCAGACCAAGATGAGGCGCTTAAGATTTTTGAGGAAATGCGCACCAATGCAGAAGAAGTACTGCAGTCTCTCAATCTGCCCTATCGAGTGATGAATCTCTCCACTGGAGATAGTGGGAAAAGTAAGGTGTTCCAACAGGATATCGAAACGTGGATGCCGAGTCGCGACAGTTACGGTGAAACACACTCATGTAGCTACCTTGGAGACTTCCAAGCAAGGAGACTCAATATCCGCTACGACGATGGAGCGGTGAAAAAGTTCTGCCACACGCTCAATAACACCTGTATTGCCTCCCCGAGGATCTTGATTCCGATACTGGAACAGTACCAGAATGCCGATGGAACAATTACGGTTCCTGAGGTACTAAGGCCCTATATGGGTGGTCAGGAGAAGATCGGGGGATAGGGATTGGCTTACATAAGCCACTTCTTGACTCTTCAAGGGAATCTGTTTCTATGCTATAATGTTCTGATACATGCACACAAACCCTCCTATGTTTCTCCTCCTTGCAGGATCCACCGAAATGGCCCGGGCACTCATCGTTGATGAGTTCCTAGGGAGTCATGACGACTGGCGGCACTTAGCCCTTGAGGATATTCAAGATCAAGACATGGATGAGATGACTGAAGACATGGATGACGATGATGTTTTTGGCTTCCAGATAGCATTTATGACTATGGTTGCCTGTGAATGTGCAAAAGAAGCTCGAATGTCCGGCCATCGTATTATCATTACCTGCCCGGAAAGTGAGATGCTTGAGGGGGTATATCACGAGATTGATGAGCCAATTATCAGCGTATATCTGGGTACAGAGGAAGAAGCTGACGGGTTTGATCATGTAATCAATAGCAGCGAGAAATCTATGGTTGAGGTATGCACATTCCTCAATGAGATTATTCAGGCTACTCCTGCGTAGAGCATGAAAACATTCCTCATAGCAGATGACAGCGATGCCAAGGGGGCGTGGCTTGAAGCTATGGTAGAAAAATCTGGCATAGCCCAGAAGGTCGTTCGGGTAGGTACGACAGACGAAGCTAAGGAATTGATCGATACTGAGAGGCCTGAGGGTGCATTTATCGACTACGAAATGCCCTCAGAAAACGGTCCTGCTGTTATCGCCTATCTTAGAGAAAGCGTTCCTTCTGCAAAGATTGCTATGGTGAGCTCTAGTAATTCTGGGGAGTATCAAGCAGATGCATCTGAAGCTGGATCTGATACCTATATTTGCACCTCGTTTGATGAGGAAACTGTAGTAGAGACTGTGTCAGAATTGCTTGAGGAGTGGAAAATAGGGTCTGACCCGTCTTCAACTCTGAAACGCATATTCCTTGATTTCTGAGAGA
>CEPX01013348.1_pt1 | contig 22625 bp, 19 predicted proteins | sample 361361 | NCBI WGS metagenome assembly CEPX01 (sample SAMEA2619974, study PRJEB7988) | marine metagenome | biome: marine biome (ENVO:00000447); feature: mesopelagic zone (ENVO:00000213) & marine oxygen minimum zone (ENVO:01000065); material: "saline water (ENVO:00002010), including plankton...
GCGGGCTGCGGCGCTATCGCGTGGGCTGCCGTGCAGGCCGATGCGCAGCTGGGGCTGCCGGCGCTGGCGCACCCGGCGGGGATGGTGGTCGGCGCACTGCTGGTCGCGATGGGACTGCGGCTGCGGCTGCTGGCGACGATGGCCTACTACCAGCACCGGCTGGCGGTCGTGCGATTGCGCCCGCAGCAGCGGCTGGTGACCAGCGGCGTCTTCGCGCACCTGCGCAACCCGCTGCTGCAGGGGTGGTGGCTGTTGCAGGCCGGCTGGGGGCTGGCGTTCGGCACCCCGTCCGGGCTGCTGCTGGCGCTGGCGCTCGGGCTGGCGCTCGATTTCTGGGTCAAGTGGGAGGAGCTGACGCTGGCGGCCGAGTTCGGCGACGAGTACGTCGCCTACCGTGCGCGGACTCCGCGCTGGGGCTGGCGCCGCTAACCGGCCGCCATTGCTGCCTTAAACAGCGCGACGCCTGCCGGCCCGTGCAGCGCATCATCGCCACCCGCTACGGCCCGCCCGAGGTGATGCAATTCGAGGAGGCGCAGACGCCCGCACCGGGCGAGGGCGAGGTGCTGGTGCGGGTCGCGCGCGCCGGCATCAATTTTGCGGATTTGCTGGCACGTATGGGGCTCTACCCCGGCGTCCCCAAGCCGCCGTTCGTCCCCGGCCACGAAGTCGCCGGCACCGTCGCGGCGCTCGGCCCGGCGGTCGCTGGCCTGACGGTGGGCGACCGCGTCGTCGCCGGCCGCTCGTTCGGGGGCTACGCGACGCACACGATTGCGCCGCGGGCGACGGTCACGCGGCTGCCCGACTCGGTCAGTTTCGACGCGGCGGCCGCGCTGCCGGTCAACTACCTGACGGCGTGGCTTGCCGTGGTGCATCCCGGCGCGCTGCAGCCGGGCGAGACGCTGCTCATCCACGGCGCCGCCGGCGGAGTGGGGGTCGCGGCGACGCAGCTGGCGCGCATCCGCGGCGCGGCGCGCATCTTCGGCACCGCGTCGCCGGCGAAGCACGACTGGCTGCGCGAGCAGGAGGTCGAGCCGGTCCCGCGCGACGATTTCCGCGCCGCCATCCGCGAGGCGACCGACGGGCGCGGGGTCGACCTGGTGCTCGACCCGGTCGGCGGTGACCACCTGCTCCAGGGCTATCGCTGTCTCGCCGCGGGCGGTCGCATCGTCACCTACGGCATCTCGGCGATGGCGCCCGGCCGCAGGCGCAGCCGGCTGGCGCAGCTGCGCGAGTGGTGGCGCACGCCACGCTTCAATCCGCTCTGGATGATGGGCGCCAACCGCGCGGTCATCGGCGTCCATCTCGGCCGCTACCGCGATGCCGAGCGGCTGCAACGGGCGCAGGCGCAGCTCTTCGGCTGGCTGGAGTCGGGCGAAATCGCGCCGCACATCGACTCGGTCTTCCCCGGCGCGGAAGCCGCGCAGGCGCACCAGCACATCCACGACCGCAAGAACATCGGCAAGGTGCTGCTGGACTTCGCGTAACCCTATAACCGGCCGACCGCTCGCGCCCCATGGCGGAGTCGGACAGCGACGCTGCGGGCGAGGTGGAGCTGCACCGTCGCACCAGCGCCGACGAGGCGGACAAGCTCTTTCGCATCCTGTTCGCCGCGGTCCAGCTCGGGGCGCCCGCTTCCAAGCGGCAGATTGCCGAGCAGGCGGGGCTCTCGTCGCAGCTCGTGGATTACCACGTCCCGAAGCTGGTCGCGAGCGGGCAGCTGCTGCTGCAGGGCGGCCGCTACCGCCCGCAGGCGTGCCTTACCGACCGCAACCTGTTCCGGCTGATGAAGTCGTCGCTCATCCGCCAGCAGCTCATCGAGCAGGTCGCGGCGGGGCTCGACTTCTCGCAGGCAGAGAAGGACGAGGGCGCAGTCATTGAGGAGAATATTTTGAGCTTGCTGCGGCTCTTCACGGTCGAGCTGAAAAAAGGGCGCTGAAATCGCTCGTTGCGCACCGCTCCGGGGCCGTGGCGCGGCTGCCGCGGCAGCCGCGCCAAGCACGAAACAAAAAAATTTTTTTGGCGCCGCTTTATATACCGCGAGCACCGCCGGAGAGTTATGCGCCGACGCCATATGCTGGGCAACCACCGCCTTACCATCTGCGGCTATCCGACCACTCAACAGGAGCGCCGCGTGATGCGCAAGACCCATTGGGAACAGGTTTCATGCAAGCACTGCCTTGCGATGCACGACAGCCATCCGGCTCTCGGGGTGGAGGTTCCGGCATGAGCGACCGACTCACGGTTTTCGGGACGCCGCTGCAGCGACCGCGTGCGATGAATCCACCGCCGGTTCCCGGTAGCGGCCCGTCGCCGCTGCTCGCGGTCGGCGTCGTACTGACGCTGGTCGTCGCAGCGCTAATGGTCTACCAGCCGGCGACCGATGAGCCGACCGGGCTGACGACGGCCCAGAGCGACTTCCTGCAGGGACTGGTCACGGACCAGGGCCGCAGCTCGCCGCAGCTGGCGGCGTACGACTCGTGCGACGCGCTCGAGGGCGACCTGAAGGAGCATCTCAAGGACGAGATGCGCGCGACGCTCGCGTCCAACCAGGGCAGCTACTACCGTGGCGGCTGGGGCGGCGGCTGGATGGAGGGTGACATTGCTATTGCTGAATCCAATATGGCGATGGACGACGGTGCCGTGGCGACGCCCGGCGCTGCCGATTCCTCTAATGGCGCATCGCAGGGCGCGACCGGGGGCAGTGGCGCTGCCGGCGGCGAACGCGACTTCTCTGGTACCAACAACCAGGAGGGTGGCGTCGACGAGGCAGACTTCGTCAAGACCGACGGCGACTACCTCTACGTGCTGTTCGGCGACCAGTACTACTACTATTCACCCCACTACGGCGGGCATCTGGACGGCGGGCGGCTGCATATCCTCGCCGTGCCCGAAGTCGGGCAGGTGGAGTACCTCTCCAACGCGACCGTGGAGGGCTGGCCGCGCGAGATGCTCCTTTCGGGAGACCGCATGGCGGTCTACTCCGACCTCTCGGTCTGGGATCTGATGTACACCGAGGAGCAGCATCCGCTGCTGCCCTACCTGCTGCGCGACAGCGCGGACGATAACGGCGGTAGCGCGACCCCCGGCTCTGCCCCCGACCCGTCGGGCATCGTCGCGGACAGCGCCAGCTACAGCTACGACTCATTCCGCGTCAACTCGCTCTCCAAGCTGACCATATTCGGGCTGGGCGACCGCACTGCGCCGCAGGTGGAGCGCGAGCTCTACATGGAAGGCTGGTACCAGACCGCGCGCGAGGTCGACGGCACCGTACGCATGGTGAGTCAGGGCTACCTCGATATCCCCGGTATCGTTTACTGGCCCGAATTTCCGGCCGAATACGTTAATGACTATTTGGACGGCGACAATGAGAAGACGCTGACAGCTCGGGCCTTAAACCTCTGGAAGGAAGCTATAAACGATACCATCGTGCAGAACGAAGCGATTATCGACGCGACCAACCTTGACGAGCTGATTCCCCGCATCTATGAATTGCAGGACGGTAACGTCACGGTCCACAGCTTCACTGACGCCGCCGACTGCCAGGACTTCGTGATTGCCGAGGACGGCACCGCCAGCAGCGTCACCAGCATCATGACGCTCGACCTGAACGACAGCGAACTGTCATTCGAAGCAGACCACGTCATGAGCAACTGGGCCACAATTTACGCTTCGGCCGACATGCTCGTAATCGCCGAGATGGCTAACGACTGGTGGTGGTTCTGCTGCGGCGAAGAAGATGAGGACTCGAGCAACATCGAGTACTATGAGGCGACCAACCTGCACGCCTTCGACATTTCGCAGCCCGGCCAGACCAGCTACATCGGCAGCGGCCGTGTCAACGGCACCATCCTGGACCAGTTCTCGCTCTCCGAGCACAACGGCTACCTGCGCGTCGCGACGACGACCGGCCAGTGGGGCCGCTGGTGGCTCTCCGCGGAGGAGCAGTCCGGGCCGGAGAACCACGTCTTCGTACTCGAGCAGCTGATGCACGCCGCCGGCTCGGCCGAGCAATCGACCGAGCTGAATGTAGTGGGCCACGTCGGCGGCATCGCCGTCGGCGAGCGCATCTGGTCGTCCCGCTTTGTCGGCGACCGCGGCTACCTTGTCACGTTCCGCAACATCGACCCGCTCTGGACGCTCGACCTGAGCGACCCGGCCAACCCGCAAGTGATTGGCGAACTCGAGGTTCCCGGGGTTTCGACCTACATCCACCCGCTCGACGAGGACCACCTGCTGACCATCGGCATCGGCGGCGACGAGAATGGCCTCGACTGGGGCAGCACGCAGCTTTCGCTCTTCGACGTCACCGATTTCGCCGACCCGCAACTGGCTTCCAAGCTGGAGCTCTCACCAGTCGCCAAGGACGATATGCACGAGTGGAACTGGGCCTGGTCGGAGGCGACCTACGAGCACAAGGCGTTCCAGTACTGGAACGGCCAGCTCGCCATTCCCCTGAGCACCTACCGCCACACCTGGGACCAGGCTGGCGGCAACTACCACTACGAGTACGTCTCGAAGCTGGTGCTGGTTGACGTCTCGACCACGGACGGTCTCTCAATCTACGACGGCACCAGCATCGACCACTCGATGTTCTACAACGGCAACGACGAGTGGTATTGGGACCGCCCCGACATCCGCCGTACGGTCTTCATCGACGACTACGTCTACGCCATCTCGCAGCAGGGCGTCACCGCCCACCAGCTCGACACGATGGCGCTCTCCGACTACGCTGGCCTGCCGGTCAGCAACCCCGACCCCGAGCCTTACTACAAGGAGCGGGAAAACGAAAGCGACCCGAACGACCCCGATGGCGATGAGACGGCCAGCTCCGACGGCTCCGGCTGAAGAAGCTTATATCTAGCGCAATCAGCGGCACAGCGCTGACAAAACCCTAAACCCACCCGGTACTGCAACCGCGATGCGCCCACGGCCGTTCCTGCTGCTGATTGCTGGTTTTGTACTGGTGATGCTGGCGGCGGGGGAAGCGGATGCAGCACCCACTGCCAATATTGATTCAATCTCTCCATCACCAGTCAGACTTGATGAAGAGGTCACTTTCAATGGTACCGGCTCGGACAGCGACGGCACAATTGTGGCCTATCAGTGGAACTCATCTATTGACGGGTTCCTGAGCGATGAGGAGAATTTCAGCATCAGCAACCTCAGCGTCGGTAACCATACAATTTCCTTCCGGGTACAGGATAATGACGGGAATTGGAGTGACGCCGCTTCAGAATTACTGATAGTCAAGCCGCTTGAACTGGAGGAGGTATGCCTGAACGAACATGCCAACCTGACATTGCACATACATGTCATGCTTCTCATATTAGACAATGGCACACCGCTGACGATACCGACTAGCACAGGTATTGATACTGAGACCTGCCCGGGCGGCATGCATGCCATACACACACACGACACCAGTGGGAAACTGCACATCGAAACGCCTTACGTGACTCCGGTGTACTTAGGGACATTCTTCAACATCTGGGCGCAGCCTTTCTCGGCAGAGCAAGTCATGCATATGGTTGCTGATGCCAATCACACATTGACTATGAAAGTGGATGGTGTGGCATACGATAGCTGGGAATTGACCCTTCTCGCAGACCAGCAAGTCATTGTTGTCGAATACCAAGCAGCTGGTGAGAATGGGACAGTTTCCCCTCCTCCTGTCGACGACACTAGCAACCCCCCCGCCAACGACACCTCCGAGCAGACATACGATGCAGACGACGATACCAGACTTCCTGCAACATCCTTGCTCACTACTTTAGTCGCTGTGGCTACAATCGCGCTGAAAAGGCGCCGAAGCGACTAAACTCCCCTAGCAAAATTGCAGTTTCAAGAAACCATACAGATGTATTCCAGAATCAAGAACTTTCTCCACCTGCACGTTCTGATGCGCTCCTACATCGTTCGGAACTGGTTCACTGGGAACGGAGCTATCTGGCGCTATCTCGATAACGCCGATCTAGAAGGGATGGCGGCCAAGACGGTGGAGGTCACATCCCTGGAATTGTCTGGTAAGAACGTTCTGGACCTTGGCTGTGGTTCAGGAACCATGTTAGCCTATCTTGCGAAAAAGGAAGGTGTAGTACCGCATGGTGTGGATATCAGCAGGCTCAATATCCGGGAATGTCGCAAGAAAATGGGATCCGGTAACTTTCACAGGATGGACATCATGAAATACCTCGCGGACTCACCTCCGGAGCAATTTGACCTCGTAATCATGTACGGGGTTTCTGCCAGCTTTACTGTTGAACGGCAGAAGGAGATTATCAGGCGGATAATCCCCATCCTGAGGCCGGGTGGCTACCTGTGGGTAGGCGCTAACATCTATGATGATGCGAAATACAGGTACCAGACCTACCCGGTACCCAGGAACTTCTACGAGCAACTGAAATCCCGCCATGGAGACCAAGTAGATTTCGAGGAGCATCTGGAGCTGGAGCTCTTCGGCAACGACAAGTATGAGAAGGAACAGACCACGGTCCTGATACGGAAATTATAGAACTTTTCCGCCGTTTCTTCTGGTTTTGCCGCTAAACTATTCCGTAGCGGTCGTAGTACTTATGTCCGAAGCTGAACCATCCCCCGCGGCGGGCGCACCGCTTCAATAGCCCCCGCATTGCGCCAGCGTGGACGACCTGCAGCTGCTGTCACTGACAGTGCTCTTCGCCGGGCTGGTGACGCTGGCGCTGCCGCTGCTGGCGCGACTAGTCGAGTTTGCCACTGAGCGGCAGTCGGGTGACTGGCTGCTGCTGGGGCTGCTGCTGCTCTTTGGTGCGGCGCTGGTGGCGGCGCTCTGGGCGGTCTGGGCTGCTTCAACGCAGAGCTGGCTGCTCTGGCCGGTGGGGGGCTTCACGCTGCTCTTCCGGCTCGCGTCACCCCCCATCCTGCTGCGCGCGCTCTCGCAGCGCCTTGGCCCGCCCGCGGATGGTGTGGCCAGCACGGCGATGCTCGAGCAGTCGGTGACTGGCCTGGCGGTGGTGCTCGGCAGCTTTGCGCTTCTGGCGCCGTGGCTCGAGCCGGCGCACGGGACTGCGATGGCGGCGGCCGAGACCGGCCTCGCGACCGCCGTGGCAGTCTTCTCGTTCAGCCAGTTCTACCTGCTGCTCTTCATGGAGCGCATGCGCGAAGGGCAGGCGCACTTTGCGTGGGTCGCAGGGCTACTGCTCGGCGTCGGGTTCATGGTGCTGACGCCCGCCTACCTGCCGGGCTTCCAGGCGGCGTTCCGTACCACCTCGGCGCTGGGCTGGTTTGGTGCGGCGGCGCTGTTCCACTACGGCCGGCAGCCGGACCCGCCGCCGCTATTGCGGAAGCTGCGGTGGAACGGTTAAATCCCCTTCGTGAATGCGCTGCGCATGTCCAGTGAAACGTTGCAAACTCTCGGCATAATCCTGCTGCTGAACGCGGTCGCGTGGGGCGGCTACGTCGCGCTGCAGGACGAGCCCGACATGGTCTACCGCTACCGCGAAACCCCCGCAGCGAGCGCCAACGTCACCGTCTCGCTCGACTTCGGCGACGCCGGAGCCAATGCGACGACCTTCGCCAACGCGACCACGGTAAGCTTCGCCGGCATCGTCGTCACCAACGACACTTCGGCCTACGCGGCGACCATCGCGGCCGCACGCGCCAACGGCTTCGCGGTCGGCGTGACCATGTATTCATTCGGGCCTTACGTCCACACCCTCGACGGTGTCGCGGGCGACAGCGGCCACTACTGGGAGCTCAACCACAACGGCGCGTACTCGATGGTCGGCGCCGGCGACCTGCAGTTGCACGACGGCGACACTATCGCGTGGAAATACGTCGTCGCCGACTGGTAGTTCAGTCGAAACTGAGCGCCGCGTATTCGGCGAGCGACTCGGGGTTGGCGAGCGCATCGCGGTTCTTGACCGGCCGTCCAGTGATGGCGGCGAGCACCGCTTTCTCGACCTTCTTGCCCGAGATGGTGTAGGGGATTTCGGCGACCGGGACCACGTGGTGCGGAACGTGCCGTGGCGTCGTCGCGCTGCGGATGGCCTTGCGGATTTCCGTCGCGAGGGCGTCGCTGAAGGCGATGCCCTCCGCCAGTTTGACGCAGAGCACCACCTCGACGTCGCCCGCGACCGGCCGGCCGACGACGATGGCGTCCGCCACTTCGGGGCGGTTCTCGACCGCGCGGTAGATTTCGGCGGTGCCGATGCGCACGCCGCCCGGGTTGAGCGTCGTATCGCTGCGGCCGTAGATGATGGCGCCGCCCTCCGCGGTCATTTCGACGAAGTCGCCGTGGGTCCAGACTCCCGGGAATTCCTCGAAGTAGGCAGCGCGATATTTCGTTCCATCCGCATCGTTCCAGAAGCCGGTCGGCATCGACGGGAACGGGCGCGTGCAGACTAGCTCGCCGCACTCCCCCGTCAGGCGCTCGCCGTTCGGCGACCACGCCTGCACATCCATCCCTAGCTGCGCGCACTGTAGCTCGCCGCGCCGCACCGGGTCGAGCGGGTTGCCGCCGAGGAAGCAGCCGACGATGTCTGTCCCGCCTGAAATCGAGGCGAGCTGGAGGTCGTCGTGGACGTCCCGGTAAACCCAGTCGAACTGCTCCTCCACCAGCGGCGCGCCGGTCGAGAGCAGCATGCGGAGCTGCCGCAGGTCGGTCGCGTTGCGCGGCACCAGTCCGGCGCCGGCGCACGCTGACAGGAATTTCGGGCTGGTGCCGAAGTGGGTAGTGCCGGTGCGCTCCGCCAGCCGCCACAGCGCGCCGAGGTCAGGATGCCCCGGGCTGCCGTCGTAGAGCACGATGGTCGCCCGCGAGGCGAGCGCCGAGACCAGCCAGTTCCACATCATCCAGCCGCAGGTGGTGAACCAGAACAGCCGTTGCCCGGGCTGCAGGTCGCACTGCAGCTGCTGTTCCTTCAGGTGTTGCAGCAGCGTCCCGCCGGCGCCATGCACAATCGACTTGGGCGGGCCGGTCGTCCCCGACGAATACATAATGCAGAGCGGGTGGTCGAACTCGACCGGCACGAACTCCGGCTCCGCGGCAGCGTTGTCGAGCAGGTCGGGGTATTCGACGACCGAGCCGTGCGCCAGCTCGCCCTTCGCGCCGGAGAACGGGATGCGGATGACCTGCTCGATGCCCGGAATCTGCTCGAGCACGCCATTGACCTTCGCGTCGAGCGCGAAGCGCTTGCCGTTGTAGTGGTAGCCATCAGCGACAATCAGCAGCTGCGGCTGCACCTGCCCGAAGCGGTCCACCACGCCTTGTGCGCCGAAGTCAGGCGAGCAGGAAGTCCAGACGCCGCCCGACGCGGTTGTCGCCAGCATCAGCACCAGCGTCTCGACGCAGTTCGGGACGAACGCCGCGACCCGCGTTCCCTTGCGCAGCCCGAGCGCGCGCAGGCCGGCCTGCGCGCGCGCCACTCGCTGGCGCAGCTCGCCCCGCGTCAAACGCTCGTCGTCGCGCCCCTCGGCGCAGCCGATGACTGCCAAGCGGTCCGCGTCGCCCGCCAGCAAATTCTCCGCGTAGTTGAGGCGCGCGCCGGTAAACCAGCGCGCGCCCGGCATCGCCGGCTCGGCCAGCACCGTGTCGTAGCCGCAGCTGGCGCGCACGCCCGAAAAATCCCAGAAGTGCGCCCAGAACGCTTCCATCTGCTCAAGCGACCAGCGGTGGACGTCGGCGTAAGTTTCGAGCTTCGCCGGCGCCGACTGCATGAACTTCCAGAGGAGGCTCGCCTCACGTCGCTCCTGCGACGGCTCCCACAGCACGGGATTCACGGCGTGGCAGCGCCCGCGACTGAAAAAGCTACAGCATCCCGGCTTTCTGGATAATCATTAGCTGTTCGGTCGAGAGTTTTTCGCCGGCGAGGAACTTGCCGAACAGCTCCTCGGCGTTCGCGACGCTCTCGATGGCGCTGGCGCCAGTGCCGCCCTTACGCCGCTCGGCGACCACCTTGTCGATGGCGGAGAGCTGCCGCAGCTGCTCGATATAATCTGCGTGGACTTCGTCCGCCTGCTCCTTGGAATTGACGAAAGCGCGTTGCGCGGCGTCCGCCTTGCGGCGTGCGATGCGGTTCGCCTTGAGCGCCTCGCGCATCAGCTCGTGCGCATTCTGCGCATCATCGCGGACGCGCTTCATCTCGTGCGTGAGGTCCTTGCGCTTCTTCTCGCCAGCGCGGAACAGGTCGCGCGCTGTAGCGACCTCTTCGTCGCCATCCATCATCTGGTCCTGCTCGGTAATCTGAGATTGCAGCGCGCCGATTTTCTCGACGAGCTCGCGCTCTTTCTTGATGCTCATCGAGCTGGTCATCTGCTTGATTTCCAGCTCCTGGATTTGCCGCCGTAGCTTCGGGACGGGTGGCAAGTGGGTGCCGGAGAAACGGGCGCGCTTCAGCGACAGGAACTGCTCGCGCAGCTGGTCAACCTCGTCGAGCACTTCACGCCGTTCGTCGCGCACCTGGCTCACGTCGAAGTTGAGGCCGTTGCGCAGGGTGCGCTGGTACTGCACCTGCTCCATCTGCACCTTCGCCTCATTGTTCAGCCCGTTGCGTTCTGAGGCGTGCGACTGCGATTCGAGATTCATCTCGTCGCGCTTGATGCGCAGCACTTCGGCAGCCTCGTTGATTTCCTTGCGGTGCGCCTTGAGCTCCTTCTGCGAGAGCTCGGAATAGTTAATTGCGGCTTCCGCGGTTTCCCCACCGCTGGTACCGGCTTCTTCCAGCCGCGCCAGCAGCTCAGCCTTGGTGCCGGAGACCGGGAGTTCCTGCTCGCGCAGTTTCTCCTTCAGGTCGGCGACCTTCAGGCCAGCGTATTCGCTGGGTGCAGGCGCGTTGCCTGCCGGGGCGTCGGGGGCGGGTTCCTCGGTTTCGGTCTCCATCGCTTCTCCCGGGGCAGGGCCCCGCTGGCGGGCCTAACCGAAGAGGGCACCGAGTCCTTCGACTGCTTCCTCTTCACTGACTTCTTCTTCCTCGGCTTCTGCTTCCTCTGCGGGGGCTTCCTTGCCGCCATCGTTGTCACCAGACGCGGCCGGAGCCGCTGCGGCTGCCGGAGCAGCTACTGCGGCGGTCGCCATGGCTTCCTCGATGTCCACGCCGTCAAGCGCGGCCACGAGGGCCTCGGCCCGTGCCTTGTCGGTCTTCAGGCCTGCGGCCTTGAGGACCTTGGTGACGCTCTTGGCGTCAATCTCGGCGCCCGCCGAGTTGAGCAGCATTGCCGAATAGATGTATTCCATTTTTTGTTTCCTCCTATCCGAATAGTGCTCCTAATCCTGATACGGCGTCTTCCTCGGACGCCTCGTCTTCTTCTTCCTCGTCGTCTTCCGACTCCGTTGCGGCTTCCGCCGACGCGGGTGGCGCTGCGGCGGCCGGCGCCGCAGCGCCCTGCAGCGCCTTCAGCTCATCGTCGGCACCGTCGCCGGCGTGGCCCGCGACGCCCAGCATTTGCAGGTGGGCTTCGGCGAGCAGTGCGGCGATGGTTGCTTCCGACGGCCACGCCGCGGCGTGCGCCACGGCGAGTGCGTTGCGGCGCGCCTTCGAGAGCAGCGGCACCGTCGTGGTGTCGCTGAACCAGCGCGCGTGCATCGCGAGGTTGAACGCTCCGGCGGTAGCTGATTGCAGTTGGCCGCGGAACTCGTCATAGTCAATATCCAGTACTTCGGGCGGGTAAAAGTTCTCGCCGTCATAGGCGCCGAGCAGCTCCATCCCCATCGTAATCGGGAAGATTTCCAGCTTCGCAAGAGCTCCAGCCACCTGCGCCGAGATAGTATCGCCCTCCGCGACGGCAACGTGCCGCTTGCGAATCACGATTTTCCCCTTCTCGATGGCGGCCGGGAAGCCCGCCTGCTGGAATTCGCCCACGATGGGACCTGCCGGGAACGGCGTTGGCCCTTTCTCGATGACGATATCTGCGCTGGCGGTCTCGCCGCCCTTCGCGGGCGCTTGTGTCTGCGCCTCGCTGAGCATGCGGAAAATCGTGAACGGGCTCCCCTCGCCGGTCAGCAGCGACAGCTGCTCCTTGCGGAACGCGTTGGCCAGCTTCTCCAGCCCGGGGCGCTTCGCGGCGACGGAATCGATGGCGCGGCGCAGCAGCCGGTTGCGGCTCATGCGCACGCGCACACCGCGCTCGCGCAGTGACTTGCGCATCTCCATCATCTGCCGCGCGGGGATGCCGCTGACGTCGACCAGCGCCACGACCGGCGCCGCGAGGTACTCCTCGAGCTGCGCAACCTCGTCGTGCTTCCACTGCGTGGCGACCGCCTGCATCAGACCCTCACCGCCTTGCCCATGGTGGTCTTGACCCACACCGACGCAATATTCTGGTCGCCGCGGTCGAGGTGCGACTCGACCCGCTTCAGGACCGTCTCGAGGTTCTCGGCCAGCTTTTCCTGCTCCATCGCCACGTTGCCAATCGAGACGTGGAAGGTGGGGCGGTCACGCGACCGCAGCACCACCAGGTTATGCAGTCCGTCGATGACGCGCGCGATGTCGGCGGTCGGCGGCACCGGCCGCGGCATCTTGCCGCGCGGCCCCAGCACGACCCCCAGCGACTTGCCGATGTCGGCCATCATACTGATTTCGGCGACGAAGTAGTCGATGCCGTCGACGACCTTGCGCGCGCGGCGCTTGTTGTCGGCGAGGTCGCCCAGCTCTTCGGGGGTAATCATCAGGTCGGCGTGCGCCTTCGCCTTCTCGGCCAGCTCCTTGCGCGCGAAGACGCCGACTTTCGCCGGACGCCCGCGGCCGTGCGGCAGCGCCAGCTCGTCGTTGATACGCTTCTGCGGGTTCTGCAGGTCGACATCGCGCAGGTTAATCGCTACGTCCACCGTCTCGGTGAACTTGCGCTCCTTGCGCGTCTCGAGCGCGTCTGCGATAGCCTGCTTCATGTCGCCTGCGATGGTTTCACCCCCGTAGTGTGCGGGGCAGCGCCCCTCCTACGGACTTCGCGCCGCACCCGGGGACGTATTTAAGGATTCAGCGCGCAGTCTTCAGCCACTCCAGGTCGGACTGGTAGAGCATGCGGATATCATCGAGGCCGAGCCGCAGCATCGCCAGCCGCTCGAGCCCCAGCCCCCACGCCAGCACCGGCGTATCGATGCCGAAGGGCGCGGTGACCTCGGGGCGGAAGATGCCGGAGCCGCCCAGCTCGAGCCAGCGGTCGCCGAATTTTACTTCGATTTCCATCGACGGCTCGGTGTAGGGGAAGTAGGCGGGGCGCACGCGGACGTCGGGGAAGCCCATGCGGCGGTAGAATTCTTTCAGCACGCCAATCAGCATCCCGAAGCTCGCCTCCTCCTCCATGATGATGCCCTCGACCTGCGTGAATTCCGGCAGGTGCGTCGCGTCGACCGCCTCGCGCCGGAAGACGCGCCCCACGGCGAAGACCCGCACCGGCGGGTCGGGGTGCTCCGACAGGTAGCGGATGGTGCTGACCGTTGTGTGCGTCCGCAGTAGCGCCTGCTGGGCGACCTCGCGCGACCAGTCGTAGCGCCAGCCGGTCGAGCCGGTGTCGCCGCCAGTCTCGTGGACCGCCTTGACCGCCGCGACCGCCTCTTCGTCATCGAGCAGGAATGACTTCGGGTCGTCCAGATACAGAGTGTCCTGCAGCTCGCGCGCCGGGTGGTCCTGCGGGATAAAGAGCGCGTCCATGTTCCAGAACGCCGACTCGACATAGTCGCCCTCGATTTCAGTAAAGCCCATCTGCAGGAAGATGCCGCGAATCTCCTCGGTGAAGCGCGTCAGCGGGTGCAGCGTCGCCTGCTGCGCCGACTCGGTCTGCGTCTCGAGGCCGTAGCGCTGGAAGCGCCCCTCGCGCCAGCCGCCTGACTGCAGCATCTCGGGCGTCACCTCGCCCAGCAGCTCCTCGCCGCTCAACTCGTCGAGCGCCATGCGCCCCGCCTCGGTGATGCGCAGCGTCCGCGCAACCTGCTGGCTGCGCTCGAGAATCTGTCTCCCCTGCAGCAGCTTCAGTCCCTGCGGGTCGAGGCTGTCGACCGGCTGCGCGCCGTCTGCCAGCTGCTGCAGCAGCGGCTCGTCCGCCCCTTCCGGTGCGTCGTCCCGTGCGGGGGTCAGCATCACGCCGTCGTCGCTCTTCTCGAGCCACGCCCACTGCTTGCGCTTGAGCCACCCAATCACGATGCGCGCCTCGTCGGCGGTGAGCGGGCCGTCGGCGAGCTTGCTGGCGGTCGCGGCGCCGTGCTCGTTGAGCCACTCAATCGCGCGCCGTTCGGGCAAGCCCTCAGCCGCGTAGCGCCGTCCTTCCTCGTTCAGCCCGACCAGCTCGGTCGCCACTTCCTCGATTTCGGCCAGCTCCTTGGTGCGCAGCCATGAGGCGGCCGAGACCGCTTCCTGCTCGCCGAGGCCGGCCGCCTCGGCCGCCGCCGCTGGCGACAGCTCGCCAGCGGCGAGCGCCCGGAGCACTTTCTGTTCGTTGGAGGAGAGGTCCACGATGCGCAGTTACCCCGGGTTTATAGATTTGCGACCGCCATCAGCGGTCGCAAATCCCCCAGTCACAGCGTTGCCCAGAGCGGAGCCAGCTGCGCCAGCCGCTGCAGGATTTCGTCGCGCACGTCGGGAGGCTGCTTGCCGTCGGTGTCGACGATGAGGTCGTAGCCGGCCGGGTCGCGGTAGTCGAAACCGTAAAGCTCGAGGTAGCGCTGCCGGTCGTCCTCGTCGCGGCGCGTGTTGTCGCGCAGCTGCGCCGCCGCGTCGGTCGCCCCTTCGAGCTTCAGCGCCGCGACCGCCTCGGCCAGCGCCGCAAGCGACTCCGGCTCGCCCGGCGGCAGTGTGTCGCGCGCCAGCCGACCGGCGTCCTCGCCCAGCTCGCGCTTCAGGAACCGCACCGCCTGTTCGCGCCGTGAGCAGCGGAAGTAGAGCCGCGCCATGTTCTCCTTACCCAAAGAGGACATGAAGCCGCCGAGCCAGCCCGGCTGCCGCCCCTCGATGACCGCCATGCTTCCCTCGAGCCCTGCGCCGCCAATCCACTCGCAGGTGGCGTAGTCAATTTCGACATCAATCCCGCGCCCGGTCAGCAGCCGCCGCGCTTGCTCGGCGACCGAGATTCCGCGGCGGGCAGCCGCCTCGCGGAAGAGCCCGCCGACCGAGCGGCAGACGCCGCTGTAGTGGCCGGCCAGCATCCGCGCCTGCGTCGACTTTCCGGTCAGCTGGTCGCCGGCAATCAGGATGACCGGCAGCGGCGTGACGGTCGCCATCAGCCGCTCGACCGCGTCCGGCCCGACGTGGGTCGTGAAGGTGCGCTCGATGCCCTTGAGCGGGTCCACGACGGCGCACCGCCAGCCGCCGGTTAAGACGGTTGCGCGTTCTTCAACAACTGAATTCCGGCTCCAGATGCCCTGTAATGGGGTCGCCGAAGTCCATCACGCGACCGGGGTAGTCCTCCTCGCAGACGAGCGCAATCAGGCTGTTCGGCGCCTCGTCGATGACCTGCCACCCCAGCTCGCCCGCCAGCTCCTGCGCAAACGCCCTGATTTCAGGCCACTCGAGCATGTTGTGCTGCCCGAGTCGCTTGCGCGCCGGGCCGAGATGCATGTATGATTTCACTTCGACCATCGTCCGCGCGCCGGTGCGGCGCGCGAGGGCCGCATAGCCGGGAACGTCGAAATCATTCCAGTCGCGGACGACGATCATCCGCAGCACCTTACGCGTCTCCAGCCCGTCGAGCAGGTCGAGCGTGCGGGTGACCCGCTCCCAGTAGTCGGGCAGCAGCGGGACGTCAATCTTCTTCCACGTCTTTGCGTCGGGCGCGTCGAGCGAAACGTAGAGCTGCGTCGGCAGTGCATCCTCGTCGCGCAGCCGTTCAATCATCTCCGGGTGCAGGCCGTTGGTGACGAGGAACGACGAGATGCTGCGCGCGCGCAGCTCGCGCAGCATCTCCGGTAGCTGTTCGTAGAGCGTCGGCTCGCCGGTCAGCGAAATCGCGAAGTGGCGCACCGTCAACGACTCCTCGAATTTGCGCCGGTCGATGTCAGGGTTGCCGCCGAAGCCGGAGAGCTTCTGCAGGTGCGCCTCAATCGACCCCTGCACGATATCGGCCGGCTCGTCGTGCGCCTGCTTCATCAAGTCCTGCTGGCCCGAGAACATCTCGTTGACCCGCCAGCAGTAGACGCACTTCTGGTCGCACGCGACCGCCGCGGGGGTCATCTGCGTGCACTGGTGCGAGCGGACGCCGTAGAACTTCTGCTTGTAGCAGCCTGCCGAGTCCTCCTGCATTCCCTTGCGGGTCCAGCCGCAGATTTCGACGGCTGAGTGGTTGCCGACTATCCCGTACGATGCCTTCTCGAGTGCGCGCTTGTACTCGTCGGTGAAGAGCAGGTTGCCACTGTCCGCCGCCGACTGCATCAGAGGTCCGAGACTTCGCGGATGTTCTGCAGCTCCCAGTTGACGAGCGTGCAGGTCAGCGTGTAGTCGAGCGGTTCGTCCTTGATGGGACTCGGGTTGGCGTCGTCTTCGTAGGTGATTACGCCCGAAACCGGTGGCCCCGCCGCCTCGAAAGAGGCGATGAATTCCTCCACCGAATCCGCCGAGCCGGAAACGGTCTCACCCAGCACGGTCACGGGGATGGTAATGGTCACCGAGCCGTCGAAGCCGGTGCCCTGTGCGGTTTCAGAAAAATTGCCGGTAGTGACCTGCAGCGACACAGTGGGCTGTCCGATATCGCCAATCGAGGCCGCCGTGGTCCAGATGACGGTTACGTCGACCGAGGCGAGCCGCATTTCGCCCGCGAAGTCCCACTCGCCCTCCCCGGCGTCGACCCCGAACGGCACGCTGTCACCCTCGTCGTTGAGCGTTCCGCTCTTGCTGGGACCGGAGGTGTTGTTGGTCGCGACGTCCGCCTCGAAGCCAGTCGAGCCGCCGCCGATGCCGGAAACCGCGACCGAGTTGGCCGCCGACTGGAACGAAATCGCGAGGATGATGATGATGACCGCGAAGCCGATGGCGCCCGAGACCAGCCGGCCGGTAACCGCGAACGGGAAGCCGCCCGGCAGCTCCATGCGGCGCAGCTCGCTGTTGTTGTAGCGCTCGAACTGCTTCAGCTTCTCACCCACGGTGTCGGACAGCGCCATTGAGGCGGCAGTAGTGGTGCGTTATTAGGTTTAAGCCGTTCTACGAGCAGCCCGTAGTGGCTCCACACCCAGTGCACTTGAAGCAGTTGCCGTTGGGGACCAGCATGAACTGGCCGCAGTCGGGGCACGGGTCGCCCGAGAAGCCCATACGAACCGCCTCCGTGACACTCGCCTGCCGCAGGTCACCGGTCGCGCCGGGGGTTAGCGGGCCGGGGTCGAGGCTCGGGTCGGGCGGGTTGCCCATGTCGTCGAGCGTCATCTGGATTTCGTGCTGGTCGCCCGACGCTTCGCCGTGCGGGGAGCGCTCGCTGGCGGCATCTTCGAGGTCGTCTTCAGCGACCGACCGGAGGGCATCGGGGCGCAGGTCATCCTCGGTGACGCCGTGTGCGAGGTCGTAGCGGCCGAGGTAGTTGATGGCCAGCTCGCGGAAGAGGTAGTCGATAATCGAGGTCGCCATCTTGATGCGTTCGTTGCCCTGCACCGGGCCGAGCGGCTCAAAGCGCGAGAAGACGAAGGCATCAACGAATTCCTCGAGCGGGACGCCATGCTGTAGCCCGAGGCTGATGGCGACCGCGAAGCAGTTCATCAGGCTGCGGAAGGCTGCTCCTTCTTTGGCCATGTCAATGAAAATTTCGCCGAGGCTGCCATCCTCGTACTGGCCAGTGTGGAGGTAGACCGTGTGCCCCCCAATCTTGGCCTTCTGGATGTACCCCGTACGGCGCTCGGGGAGCCGCCGCCGCTGCGCGATGTAGCGCGTCACTACCTTGCGCGCAATCTGGTGCGCGTCGGGCGTCGGCAGCGCGTCGGCCATGATTTCGACCGCTTTCTCGGCCGAGACGAGGCCTTCTGCCAGTAGCTCCTTGTCCTCAGCCAGCGCGACCGTCAGGCTGGTGCCCGACATCAGTGGCTGGCTCAGCTTGGAGCCGTCGCGGTAGAGTGCGATGGATTTGTTCATCGTGCGCCATGATTCCTCGTAGGCCTGACTGATTTCGGCGACTGTCGCCTTATGTGGCATGTTGATAGTCTTCGAGATGGCGCCCGAGATGAACGGCTGCGCGGCCGCCATGATGCGGACGTGCGCGTGCCACGAAATAGAGCGGGTGCCGTAGCGTCCGCAGCGGTTGGCGCAGTCGAAGACGGCGAGGTGCGCTTCCTTGAAGTGTGGCGCGCCTTCGACCGTCAGTCGCCCGAAGACGTAGTCGTCGGCCGCCTGCACTTCATCAGTCTCGTAGCCCAGGTGTTCGAGCAGGTCGAAGGCGGGACTGGTGACCTGCTCCTGCGTAACGTCGAGCTTCTCGAGGCAGTATTCTTCGCCGATGTGCAGCGGCGTCACCAGCATCTTCAGCGAAGTCGTGGTGGGAATCGCCTGCTCGAGCTGGTCGATGACCTCGCCCGAGAGCCCCTTGCGTTTGAGCGATTCGCGGTTGACGTCCGGTGCTTCCACCAGCGTGCCGTTCCCGAGCATATAGCGGATGATGTCGTCGCGCTGCGCCTCGTCGTAGCCGAGCCGTTCCACCGCGAGCGGCACCGACTGGTTGATGATGCGCAGCATTCCGCCGCCCGCCAGTGTCTTGAGTTTCACCAGCGCGAAGTCGGGCTCGATACCGGTGGTATCGCAGTCCATCTGCATGCCGATGGTGCCGGTCGGCGCAATCACCGTGACTTGCGCGTTGCGGTAGCCGTGCCGTTCGCCCAGCGCCACCGCCTCGTCCCACGCTGAGCGGGCGCTGTTGAGCAGGTATTCCGGGCAGTAAGCGGGGTCAATCGCGAGCGGCTTCACGGTCAGTCCTTCGTATTCGTCGGCCGGGGCGTTGCACGCCGCACGGCGGTGGTTTCGCATCACCCGCAGCATGCAGTCGCGGTTCTGCTCGTAGCGCGGGAACGGCCCCTTCACGCGTGCCATCTCGGCCGAGGTGGCGTAGCTCGCCCCCCCGAGAATGGCGGTCAGCGAGCCGCAAATCGCGAGCGCGCGCTCGTCATCGTAGGGAATCCCCATGCGCATTAGCAGCGAGCCGATATTGGCGTAGCCGAGGCCGAGGGTGCGGTAGTCGTAGCTGCGCTTTGCAATCGCCTCGGACGGGAATTGCGCCATCAGCACCGAAATTTCGAGCACGACCGTCCAGAGCCGGATGGCGTGCCGGTAATCGTCCAGTCGCAGCATTCCCTCGCGCTCGTCGTAAAACGCGCCGAGGTTGAGCGACGCAAGGTTGCACGCCGTGTCATCAAGGAACATATATTCCGAGCAGGGGTTCGACCCGCGAATCGGCCCGTCGGGCGCGCAGGTGTGCCACTCGTTGATGGTGGTGTCGAACTGGATGCCGGGGTCGGCGCAGGACCAGGCGGCCTGCGAAATCTGGTCCCAGAGGTCGCGCGCCGGCAGGTTACGGCACGCCTCTGGCTCGCGCCCTTCGGCCGCCGCCGCCTCAAGCTCGGTGCGCCAGTAGAGCTGCCACTCCCCATCGGAGAGCGCTGCTTCCATGAAGGTGTTGGAGGCGCGGACCGAGTTGTTGCTGTTCTGCCCTGAGACAGTCTGGTAGGCATCGCCCTCCCAGTCCGTATCGAACGTGGTGACCTCGAGGTGGGACCAGCCCTGCTCGCCCAGCTCGAGCACGCGTGCGACCAGCGTCTCGGGGACGTAGTCGCGCAGTGCCGAGCGCACCGCGCGCGCCAGCGCCCGGTTCAGTTTCTGGTCCAGCTTATCTCCCTCTTCGGGGTGCGCCACGATAGCAGCCAGAATTTCGTTGGCGTGGTCCTGTAATTGCCGCGAACCGGCAACCAGTGCGGCCACTTTCTCTTCCTCTGAGACCTTCCAGTTGATGAACTCTTCAATGTCGGGATGGTCCATGTCAAGGCAGACCATCTTGGCGGCCCGACGAGTTGTGCCGCCCGACTTGATGGCGCCCGCAGCGCGGTCACCAATCTTCAGGAATGACATCAGTCCTGATGAGCGGCCGCCGCCCGAGAGCGGCTCCTCGCCGCTGCGGATGGAGGAGAAGTTGGAGCCGGTACCCGAGCCGAACTTGAAGAGCCGCGCCTCGCGCGTCCAGAGGTCCATGATGCCTCCTTCGTTGACGAGGTCGTCGCTCACCGACTGGATGAAACAGGCGTGCGGCTGCGGGTGCTCGTAAGCGCTGGTCGAGCGCTCCAGCTCGCCGGTTCTGGCGTTGACGAAGTGGTGCCCCTGCGGGGGTCCGTCAATCCCGTAGGCCCAGTTGAGGCCGGTGTTGAACCACTGCGGCGAATTGGGCGACGCCATCTGCGCCGCCAGCATGTAACAGAGTTCGTCGTAGAACGCGCGCGCATCCTTCTCGGACGCGAAGTAGTCATGTTTCCAGCCCCACCAGGTCCAGGTCCCTGCCAGGCGACGGAACAGCTGCCGGCCGTCCTTTTCGCCGCGGTGGCGCTTGCTGACGCTCAGCTTCGCCAGTGCCTTTTCGTCAGGCGCGGAACGGCGCAGCCACTTCGGAACGTCCTTTTCGACTACCGCTTTCAGCTTGCGCGGGATGCCTGCCTTGCGGAAGTATTTCTGCGCCAGCACGTTGGCTGCGGTCTGGCTGTAATTGACAGGAAGGTTGACACCGCGCATCTCGAAAGCGGTCGTGCCGTCGAAGTTACGAATCAGCGTGTCGCGCTTCTTCCATTCCAGCGCGTCGAATGCGTCGGCACCTGCCTCAGTAAAACGCCTTTCAATTCCAAGTCCTTCTGGATTGGCTGGCATCAGGCCACCCCCCAGGGTGGCTGAGATATAGCATCGTATTTTGCCATTACAATCATGGGTTCGGGGCATTCTGGCTACCTGATATAAGCGTTGCAGGGGAGGCTAATTTTGTAGAATACTACGAAATTCGGGTGATGTTCCACTCTTTTTTGCAACAAAAACAGGTGGAACCTGCTGAAAACAGGGTAAAGGTTCCACGATTTATGCCGGTAAAGGGGTAGTTATTTTATCTTCGTCGAAATATGTTATAAGTCGGTTTTACGGGTCAGTGCCGGACCCCCGTGGTCTCGCGCCAGTCAATGCCGACCGTGCGGCGCCCCAATTTGCAAACCGGGGGAAAAATTCGCTTGTGGATTGAGCGCTGTACCAGTGCCGCAACGCGCGCCGCATCCGCCTCCGGAACGCCGCGCGCCGCCATTTCCGTCGGCGAGTCATGCCGCTCCAGCGCCGCCAGCAGCCGGTCCAGCTGCGCGTACGGCAGCCCCAGCTCGCCCTCGTCAGTCTGCCCCTCCCACAGCTCGGCCGTCGGGGGCCGTTCGCGGATGGCTGCGGGCACGCCAAGGGCGGCAGCGAACAGTCGTACCTGGCTTTTATAGAGATCGCCGAGAGGAAGCAGGTCTGCGCCCCCGTCGCCCCACTTGGTGTAGTAGCCGGTCAGCAGCTCCGACTTGTTCGAGGTGCCGAGCACCAGCGCCCCGCGTTCGGCCGCCGCGCCGTAGAGCAGCGCCATGCGCAGGCGGGCGCGCAGGTTGCCCTGCTGCTCTCGCGTTTTGAAGAAGTCCGCCGCGTCGTCGAAAGCACTTGCCAGCGGCGCGATGTCCACCTCGCGCGTCTCGACCGCCAGCGCGGCGGCGTGCGCCGCCGCCATTCCGGTCGAAACAGTCTCGCCGTGCGGGAGCAGCAGCCCGTGGACCGCTTCGGCACCGAGCGCCTCAACCGCCGTGGCCAAGGCGGTCGCCGAGTCGATGCCGCCCGAAAGCCCGAGCACGACGCCCGCAGCCCCGGCGTCGGCGACGCGGTGCCGGATGAAGCCGGTGATGATGGCGCGACAGTCGGCGGGCAACCGCATCGCGCGCCGAACGGCGGCAGGATATGAGGCCGTGGCCCAGCCCTTTTACCACACGGCAACTGCGCGCGCATGCAGCTGGCGGTGGCGCAGGCGCCCGTGGAACTTGGCGATGTCGAGGCGAATCTCGCGACGGCACGCAAGCTGCTGGAGCAGGCGCAGGCGGCGTGCGACGGCGGGCTCGACCTGCTGGTGCTGCCCGAGCTGTTCCTGACGGGATACCTGCTGCGCGACGACTACGCGCGCGTCGCCGAGACGGTCCCGGGCGACGGCCCGGCGCAGGTGGGCCTCGCGGCGCTCGCGGCCGACAGCGGCGTCCATATCGCCGCCGGGCTGGTCGAGCGCGGGCGCGAGAGTCTCTACAACGTCGCGCTGCTGGTCGGGCCCGACGGCTACATCGGCCACTACCGCAAGCGCTACCTCCCCAATTTCGGGCCGTTCGAGGAGAAGCTGCACTTCGGCGCCGGCGACGCGACGCCGGTCTTCGAGACGCCGCTGGGGCGCATCGGGATGCAGGTCTGCTACGACATATTCTTCCCGGTGCAATCGCTGGCGCTGGCGCACGGCGGGGCCGAGCTTATCCTGAACATCTCGGCCAGCCCGACGACGTCGCGTCCGCTGTTCCATCGCATGCTCCCCGGGCGCGCCATCGAGACCACCTGCTTCTGGGTTTTCGCCAACAACGTCGGCGTGCAGGGCTCGCTCACCTTTGGCGGCGAGTCGTGCATCGTCGACCCGCGCGGGCGCTTCGTTGGCGAAGCGCCCGCGCTCGAAGCAGGCATTGC
>CEPX01126246.1_pt1 | contig 22618 bp, 12 predicted proteins | sample 361361 | NCBI WGS metagenome assembly CEPX01 (sample SAMEA2619974, study PRJEB7988) | marine metagenome | biome: marine biome (ENVO:00000447); feature: mesopelagic zone (ENVO:00000213) & marine oxygen minimum zone (ENVO:01000065); material: "saline water (ENVO:00002010), including plankton...
CAATATCAATGATTAAACAACTATAGCTGAAAAGGGATTCGGCTATCTTCAATACTCGCGCTACTCAAATCTAAAGAGAGTTTTAAACCACATGATAAATATATATCATCGTTTACCTAAAAGTATTCTAAAATGATGAACCAACATAACCTCTACCTTGCTAGTTCGAGTCTGGGTTTATTGATAAAGGTTATAGGCACACTAGAAATACAATTTACTCATAAAAAATATGACTCTCGAAACTATTTAAACGGGTTATTTATAATTTAAATCAATGTCATCCAGAGCACCAAACTTGCAGTTCTGCCATAGTTGTCTTTTTAATAAATAGTTCCGTAGTGCCCAGTAACTTCAACATTTCTTCAGTTACTGATGATTTAAGTACGCCGGGCTGCACAATAGTCACCTGAAACTCAACGGGTGTTGTTCTTGATCTATTTTTCAGGTTTTCTAATGCTGCAATGTTACCTTTTAAAAACCTACTGTTTCCTTTCCCTCTCCAAGCAGATTCCCGCTTTTTAATATGCTTATAAACGTAAGGTAATCCAACATGCTTCCAACGGACTGAGCGCTGAGCCTGTCCACATACTTCATATAAATCACTCAAACGCCTTCCGGGGGTTGCTCCGTGCGAATATTTACAGTGATACAAACTTAAAATGATTTTGTCTGGTAGAGATCTAAGGGCAACTAAATCAGCAGCCTCACCACTATCATCGTCATTGATGATGATATCGAATTCATCCTCAATTGTTTTCCAAGTTTGATACTGCACACTGTCTGCTTTTTGACTTGCCCCCATCGATTCATTTGTAATATCTACTGTCCACTTAACGGGAGTTAGATGTTCTCTATCAAACTCACCAATGTTATTTTTTACCTCTACCCAATAGCAATTATATGAAAACGATCCATCTGCGTAATAAATAAATATTGGGTCTTTCAACATTTCTTCCATCAGAGGCATTTCTTCTGAATTGCCAATTTGGATCTTTATTTCATCGCCTTCAATTAACTTATATTCGTAGCCTTTCGGTAAATCTCCATCAATTATCAATTCGTAAACAGAGCAATATAGTTCAGATTGGAAAACTAGTTTTGGATTATTGTTTGATTCGTCCCAATCTACCTTTAAATCAATCTCATACAAATATTGGAATACAGTACCAAAATAGATCCTAACTCCATCCTCAAACCTCTGCTGAAGTTGTTCACCCCACTGAATAGAAATAGGTTTAGAGTTATGAGGCTTTTCTATCTTAGTCGGACGCAAGAAGTCTCGTGTAATGTTCGCTTCATCGGTACTTCCATTAGCTACTTTATCCCAAGCATCTTTTACCCAATCTAACCAATCAGCAATCGTTCCTGCTTGCGGAGACCATACTTTTCCTTTTCTCTCCGAGCACCCCCACAAAACTTTGTCTCCATTCTCATATCCCAAAGCCGCTATGTTACTTAAAGTAGAAGCAGACTTTTCAACTGCACTCAGCCCCTCTGTTACGTTTGGACCGAAAAACTGTGTGAAGCTAATAGCTCCATTCTGTGCAGAGCCAAGATTGGTAACCAAAGGGTATTCAATATTATTGAGAACATTAAATATCTGCTTTCCAGACATAACGAATGATGATTCGCCACAAAGCTTTTCAACTAATTTTTCAACCTTAAAGCTTTTGTAGTCATTAGAATAAACGAACAGCGCATCTCTACCACTATCCCAATGAGCGATTAATATTTTGTAGTTAATGTCATTGATGTCTTTGAAATGCCCCCACTTTACTGCCGTACTTTTGACAGCGAGGAGCACCAATATATTTTCTTCTACTGAGATTGAATGCCAATGTTCATTACAAGCAAAATCTATCTCTTTAAATTTCTCTGGCTGCCAGTTGTCGCAATCGGTTTTAAATAGCATAGCTGAATGAGATGGTCGTAAATTCCAAAGTGATAACTGATCATGTAAATCACCTTCACCTTTTAACGAGTCAACTACTTCCTGTAAGCGGACTTCCCTCTCTATTTGATTTTCCGATAATCGCCTAAGTACTACATCCCAATCAGCACCTAAAGCATAAAGTTTTTGAAGTGCGCCCTCTACACCGGGATCAGCGATGTTAACGACGACCTTTGCAACGTCTAATTTTTCCTTGATCGACACTCGCGTAAAGCGACCTATAAACTGTAATGTGATAGCAAGACTTTTATGGTGATCATGAATTGCAGCTACTTTTAAATTAGGAAGGTCATAACCTTCCCCAAGCATATCAACACATACTACAAGCTTTGAGGTTTTAGCCTTTAACAAGTCTAAACGTTTGTTTTGTTCTGTTTTTGTCAAGTCAGAGTGAACAAGTATGGGGGTCAATTTGGGAGCAAGGCGTTTATAAAGTTTATATACTTCCTCCGCTCGTGATTTAGTGCGAACCCTAGCCATCATCAAATGATCAAAACCGTCACCAATATCCTTCTTAAGCAAAGCTAAAGCTTTATCAGCAATAGATTCATCCATCTGCTCCTGAAAGTACTCTTCTACAGGTTCTAATTGGACACTTGTGAAATAGCCAGCTCTCTGCGCTTCACCCATTGTGTAGTTATAAATAATCTTGGCACCAAGACTCTCTGTATCATTTCGAAATGGCGTTGCAGTAAATTGCAAAACACGTTTCCCAGCAAACTTTTCTTTAATTTCATTCCATTTTTTAGCTGAGATGTGATGAGCCTCATCGACAAACAAATAATCACAGCCCTCACATAAAACATCTAAAACACCAGCTTTAGAGAACTTGGAATTAAGAATTTGAGGTGTGGCGATAATGACATTCGAATTTTCTACAATCTGTTTAGCGTCATCGCTAGACTTGATACCATGTTTAATCTTTGTCACTGCTGGATAAAGGGTATCCTTCTCGATGACTCCCAGCTCTTTTAGGCATCCTAGCGTTTTGAATTTTTCACCTATTTGATCTCTAAGTGAATTTGACGGAACCAATACCAGTACCTTTCTACACCGATGATAAATAGCAGTAGATAGCATAGTTTCGGTTTTACCCGTACCTGTTGGTAAAACTACGGTGCTAGGTCCAATGTTACTCTTGGAAAACTCAGCAGAAATGGCATGCAACGCTCCCACTTGGGGCGTTCTGAGGCCATGTACACCTAACTCCAGATCTTCTTCCTTAAAACTGAATTTATTAATCCATGATTTAGCGATATCAATTGGAGATACTCCTTGGATAAAGCAAGCTGGTGACCTTAACCAGATCACTTCCGTCTCAGAAGAAATAGCGTTAAAAGCGGCTGAATTTTTAACTTTCAAAACAGGTAAATCAGGATATGCGTCAATATCACATTTACTACTTTTAACTACCAGAAAACGCTCAAGGTAAGCACCAGCATTAGAAGTTGCGAGCAATACCCCTGCATTATTTGTATTAGCTAGGTGAATCTCAGTATTTATTTCTGGATAAAGCAACCTTTCAACTTTATTCCCATCGACTTTAACATCACAATTCCAAACAGTAGGAATTTTCAAACTAACTTTTTGTATTTCAGGCATTTACTTCACTTCCTTATAATTTGAATTTACCTATAAATGCACAATAGATGCCAAAATCAAATAACTTAATTTTCAGCAACTTAGCTTAACCAAATGCACACACACGACAATATAAAACACTTAAAAGTAATATTTATTACCTTTTCACACCTAGTAGCAGTACATCGCTTATTAATTTGATGACCAAACGTCTCTGACTAACGTAAATTGCTCATACTGTTGTGCTGTATTGAATGCTCTTGCCTTTTCAGTCAATAATCCGATTGGCATAGGCGTAACATCGGTTAATTCAACTCTTTGTGCTAAGTCACTAGGCTCTTCAAAACCACGGTCATAAACGAGTCCACCTTTAGAAGTAAATAGTCCTCTAGAGTGCAAGAACCCTGAGCCATTATCATCGACACAGTACCAGAATAAACGAATGTTCGCGGGAAGATCTTCCTTTAATGCCAATAAAGAACCTAGCCTAAGTTGCCAATCTGGTTTTCGGTCTTCTTCAGAGAAAATATGAAATTCAACATCAGCTTTTCTACATAGATTCATGCATTCTTTTAAAGTGTTTAGAAAACCTACTTTTGTTGGGCAAAAGTAAGGGTCATATAACGTTACTTTTTCTGCTCCGTTAAGCAAAGCTTGCGCAGCACTTGCGATTGATTGAGCATTTCGCTGGTATTGTGTAGCAAAAACGAAATCACCTTCCTCTAAATCTTCAATGGAAGATATTAAATGAGGAGGTGCATTCAATGACTCTTCGATCACCCTATGAAATGGAGATTGAACATGGCTATTTTGAGCTGCATGCGCCCAGTCATCACCAACATAATCCCGTTGAAAAGCTACTAATTTATTATTTTTAATCTGCCGAAGTTTTTCTGTAGTACGGTCAATTCTATTTGCAGCAACATTTCGGCGCAGGTGTTCAGAAACTTCTCGAAACCATCCATTAGGAAACCTAGATAAAAGGGCACCTTTTTCAAAGCCCATTCTGGCCTCAATTATCGATAAATGATGTAAAGAAGTAACTTCGTGTGGAGCAACAGCAAACTCTAAATGAAGCATTAGAAAAGTTCCTCCCTTCTTTCCTCAAAGAAGCCATTAGGCCACGGCGCGTCAAAGTCTCCCTCATCGGTTGTTTTAATCGGTATTAGCTTTGTTTTGCCGTTCTCTTGTTCACAAAAAATTATTTGAACATCTGCTTTTAAACACTGAAAACTTCGCTCATCAAGTTCACCTTCAGCAGTAAGCCGTCTTCTCTTAAGCAAACGCAGCAGAATATGCTCACTATGCGTTTCAATAAAGAATATTCGCTCTGGGTTTTGATTAATAGCAGATAGCATCATATCAGCCAACGCCAACTGCCACTTGGGATGGATATGTAATTCCGGTTGCTCGCATGCAATAAGTAAGTCCTTATCTAGACTAGTCGCTACAACAAACGGAAATACCTGAGATAAGCCAACTCCAACACTCGAAGGTAATAACGAAACACCCGAAGAAACCTCCTGTACTACGACTCTTTTGTCTAAGTTTGTTGAGTCACCAAATGATTCAGTTGTAAATTTATAGCCTGAATTAAAATAAGAAGGTGCATTAAACTTTTCATTAACGATATCTTGGAAACTGTTACCGCTATATGCAAAGAGATCCCATCCTGCTTTGCCATCATACCATCTGTTTGTATTGGTTTTTGCCGAGAGGGCAAGTGAACGAGATGGCACAACACGCAGTGGCCCGATATGAAACATATTTTCGAGCTTCTTAACCAACAGTTTCATTGGTGCTAAAGTAGCTTGGGATAATGCTCCTTCTGCAAATAACTTGGCAATTAAAGGGTGTTCTTCATATATGCTTGACCAATCTACAGAAGCTCCTGATAAATCAAGTCGGTTATATATATCTGGCAAAGAGTTCTGACCACTGAGTGAAACATCTTGCCATTCACCTGATTCAAAAACACTCTCAAGTTGAAAGGCATCATCAACTTGCCAGTGCGGCAGGGGTTGATAATGGGTTATTTGGCTATCAGGCTTCCCTTCTTGAGACTGAATTTTAAAATAACAAGTCCCATTACTTTTGCATTCATAGCGACTGATAAATACTCTTTTTTTTAAGTTGTCCCATTTCAAGTCAATTTCAAAGCTAACTTCAGGCGCATCAGAGTCAGGATAAAAACCTAGATTTGTTTCCAGCAGCCACCTTTCAGAGTCTGATAAATAGTCATCCCACACATCACTATCACTTTGGCTAAAATCTAACGATACGCCAAGAGTAACTACTTGATTAAGGTCTTTTCCATGAACAAGGTTTTTAAATCCACCAAAATACAATTGTTCACCTGCAATACTACTAACCAAGGGGTCGTAATTGCCCTTTGCAATAACTTCATAAAGATATAAAAACGCGTGTAACACAGTACTCTTTCCTGTGCTATTTGCTCCAAAGAATAAGGTAATAGGAGCTACTGGTAATACAGCCTTTTCCTTTATTCCTTTAAAATTCTGAATACTCAGCGATTTAATTTTCATTGTGTTCCTTTTAGTATCCTGTGGCTCATACTTCGCCTTATTTATTGCTAATGCCTAATAAACTTAAATCAATTCGTTCATTGCCATTACTTTCTCGGTAAGGACTAACGTCAAAAGGTAGTACCCTTAATTTCAGTCTATTTTCATTGTCGTAATTGAAGCTATGCTCAAGAGGTTCATCGAAACTATCTGTTTTAGGGTAAATCAAAACGAGGTCACCTTCACCGTTGAGGTACTTGTAGCCGTACCCCAGCATTTGATAGAAGTCATCTTGCGATAAACCAAATTTATCTTTGCCAGATTTTTTATTTTGATTGATTAACTTCCACTTGGTATCTAATACCGTATCCATGCCGATGAAATCTTTAAGATATAGATCAGGCTTGAGGCGGAAATAACTCTTATCACCATAAGTTACCAGTGATTTGCTTTGTACCTGAGAAGATAGCTTTTGAGGACTGGAAACTCGTTGCTTCAGGTACTTAGCGACGAAGTTTTCAAACACGGCTTCCATTGGAAACAATAACGAATAAGCATTGTTTTCACCTAACATTGACTGAGGCGAGTAGCCCTCCAATATTAGCCTTGCCCAACTTAAAGGCACATCGTAGTGCTGCATACCTCGTTGCAGTTTTACACTAGAAAAGTCATTCTTGTAGTTTGAACTGAGTGGCACCTCATCAAAAGCAAACAGCAGCTCCTGAGATAGCTTTTTACTCTTATTCACATTGGTATATGAGGCGACAGATTTTAGTGCTGAATGAATAAGTCGATTTTCCGCTCTATCCATCAAATAAGCATCGTATTCAACATAAAACTTGTGGCGATTAATAAAATTATGTTTAAGTTGTTGGCTGTTTAGAAGCTTGCCTTTTAGATAAGCGCTATTAATTTGCTCTCGAACATAGTCACTTCTTACGCCCTTCTTAACGAGAACATTTACCGCATTTAAAAACTGCGCGATAAAAATTTCCATCAATGGCATTTTTTGCTTCTTAATGCTCGCAACCTCAGTCTCAATGTGGCGAAACTGCTTTAATGACTTGAGCATCATTAACAAGGACTTTTGCGCTGCTGTAGCTGTACGTTCTTGATTATTTGCTTTAGCGATTTTGGGGAGTATTTCTATTTGTGTTCCATCAGGGCAAAGAACTACACCAGCGTAATTCTGTACTTGCAGCACTTCCATGCCATGCGCAATTTTCAGCTTTAAAAAACGTGATTCCGACTCATCACATAAACAACACTTTTTAAGATATTCAAAAGCACCTTCCGATATTGCTTCAACATTATCTTTTTCCGCCGCTTTAGAACTAGCACTTAAGAGTCCATACTCAAATACGGTAACGTTTGTCGTTTTTTGTCGTTTTAATCCCTTAATCATGCTGAGTAAGTTAACCTTCATCCTTTGGTAAACTGCCAACGCTATATATGCCCTTATAGGTCAAAGGATCAGTCCAAAGTTCAGAGTCAGCTTCTATCAACTTATAATCTTGAACGTCATCGGCAATGTCACCAGCATCCTCAGTATCACCAAAGAGCACTTCGTAATCGACATCTGACTGTTTAATAAGTTGATAAGCTTCGGGCTTTTGATTATCACCTAGAACTAAGCGAATTTTTTGCCAGTCTTCAAAAAAGTATTCAGCGAGTAGTGGAATAATTTTATTCTGGAAGCAGTTTTTCAATTCGTGAAGCGCTTTCTCATCCTCACCAGCGGCAATGGCTTCCACAACAGGCATTAAAAACGCATGACCTAGCTGATGTTCCCTGTCATAAAGCGCGGAAATTCGCTTATTCATTGTTTTAAGTAAACGCGCTAAATCTATTTCAAATCCGCCATTTTCAACTTTAAATGGCAAGCCGTCTTCGTTATATAAAACATTGTAATCAGGCATCATCTCAACAAAGTCAAAACGGCGACGAAGAGCTGTATCCATAAGTGCCAAAGACCTATCTGCGGTATTCATTGTGCCAATAATATAAAGGTTATCTGGCACTGAAAATTTATCGCCGGAATACGGTAATGTCACTTCGATAGCTTCGGATTTCCCCAAACGCTTTGATGGCTCAATCAAGGTAATTAGCTCACCAAAAATTTTTGATATATTACCTCTATTGATTTCATCAATTATTAATACATAGTTCTGCTTCTGAGCTAGTTCCGAGCTAATAACACCTTCTGGAATGTGTTTTTTTATCGCCTCTAACGCTCTAACAAAATAAGACGCATGTTGTTTAGCTAATCCTGAAACATTCTCTGACTTTTTAATACCCTGCCTACTTTCGACCCCACTTAAATACAATGTTCTAAGGTCTTCATATTTCATGATCGGAGACGAGTTCCAGTTCCCACCATACCTAAACCCATCATCTTCAATGGCTAAAATTGAACACGCTTCAGTCAATGGGTACACGTCAGAATCATCAAACATCGACAACTTAAAACTTTCTAATGCATGGTTAAATTTGTACTCATCATTTAATTCTGTTTTAGATTTCTTACTGTCTTTAAAATTACGAATAGCTTCATCACAAATAACTTTAAACACACCATCTTTTTCAAAGTAACTAAGTTGATCACCTTCAGTTTTAGCGCTTAAACCCTCAACAAACTCCTCGTAACCATAACTTTGATGGAAAGTTACAAACCTTATGCGACCTGCATTATAAAGCTCTTTGTAAAGGCGAGTTAATTCAGCTCGCTGTTCAGGTGTTGCACCTGAGCTTTCATTAATACCAAGAGCACTAAAAATTTCAGGTTCCGCCGCTTTTACCGCCGCTTGAATTGAGTGATAGGTTTTCCCGGTTCCCGGTGGACCATATAAAATCTGGTTAAGAGAAACTGTATTCATTACTTCCACCGATGAGCTGAGGTTAGTAGGTTTACTTATTTGGCTTGAATCAAAGCCTAAATCTTTAAGAGTAAGCTCGTAATAAGGTTGAAGAATTTCTTCTTCGAACATCCAATATTCTTTAATCGGCACTTCCCATGATGTACCCGGATACCTTGGTGACCATCGTTTATTTTTACCCGTATATTTCACAGATTTATCTAAACCCTTAATGATCTCATATCTTCTCATTAACCATTCTGTGCTCAGTGATGAACCCTCTATATATTCAATATCGGATATAACCCTTACAATACGAAATACTGTATTGCCAAGCCCAAGTGATACGATGTCACCCTTTTTCATCTTTTCAAAAGCGTTAACACTACCGTTACCTGTGCTTTCATGAATCGCTAGTACATTATTATTTTTCAGCCACTCAAGTGCTGTAGCATCAAATTCTTCAACTTTAGGGCTGTGCGATACCTTCCAAATTTTAGGCATCTCAACCGAGCCTGACACAGCATCAATAACCAAGCCTAAATTTCGAGCCTGTTTAATCAAACTCTCAATATTACCAACTCCCCACTCAGTACAAACAAGTATGTTTTGCCCATCCACACATAATTTCTCATCTTGTTTGGTAAAAAAACGCTCTTTCTGATCGTTAGAGTTTTCTTTGCGAGCCAAGTATTCTTGCTCTGTGCAGAAAACACCAATACTACCTTGAAGAGGCTTTGGAAAAGCTTCTCGCAACTGGTCTAATGTAGGTTGGTTAATATTTATGAAGTTTTTTACAACTGCCAGTACCAAACGTCCTTTTGGGTACTCCTCACCATTAAATAAGTATTTGCTATTGTCTTTAGGCATAACTTCAACCCTTCTCATTTGTCAGTTTCTTACACACCACATAGTGGAAATTAAACGTAATGTAGGTATAAACAGAACTCATTAATCACTCCAGAGCGAGTTCAGGTCAACATCGCCACTATCAGGTTGGGATTCTTTTTCTAAGCGCTCAAATTGCACGACCATTGGAATATCAAATGACGTCCCTGTTATTACCGCACAGCCTTTTGATAAATTTGGGATCATCGACCGTGACAATGAATCAAGTGTACTAATGGTGTTATCAAGCAACATTAAGTCTCTGTCGTTTACAAGCCGATGAATAAAGAAATTATGAATTTGCGACATTATCGTTGGTGATATATCGGCTGGACGCTGACTAGATAGAGTCAAGTAAAAGCCAAATTTACGGCCTTCTTTAATTATCTCTTCAAATAATTCAAGTCTGTAATCTTTCCAGCTTTCACTTTCACGATTTGATTGCATTGATAAGATATTGTGAGCTTCATCAATAACCATATGAAATGTATGGCTTGGAGGGCTGTCGTCAATAACCTCATCCTTATGACTTCCATAGTAATATTTAGCCAACAAGAGAGGTATGACTTTTTTAATTTCCTGATTGGACTTTCGAAGCGATACGACAGTTAATAATTTATTTACTGGATTTGCACCTACCTCAAATACTCTTTCCAATGACGTTAATGAAGCTTCGATTCTCTTTAAAAGGGGCTGAATATGATCGAATTGCACGTATCCATTAACTAAGTCTGCTAAAAGTTGAACATGTATACGTAGCCTAAGCTCGGCAAAATGATTCAAATTACCTACCGTTATGTTTTCAACGGGTCGCTTGAATTCTCTAACATAAACGGGGTCTGTATCTCCGCCATTTAGATGATTTGCATCGTTAAGATAAAAGTGACTCTTTACACCGTGCCATCTTAATCGACTGATATTTTGCTTTAACTCTTCAGCGTCAACTGAACCTGCAATTTCTCTTATTAATTCAGCAAACTCTTTTTTGGGCGATGGACTCGTGAGTGCTCTAGCAACCGTTTTTCTTGTATAAATTCCAAGACTATCAGCGGTATCTTTAAATCGTTCTCGACCAGAAACAACTCGCTTCAAGAAAGGTTTCTGTGTGTTCTCTGTGGCTTTGAATAAAATACCAAAGACTTCTTCGTCCCAAAAAACAGATTCACTTAGCGGAAACTTACTGTCACCGCCACCTCTAGTATCCAAGTCATAAACTTGCTTAAAATCTCGATCATTTATAAGTTGCTTACCTGTGTACTCACCATTGAAATCAATAACAACAAAGTGACTTTTGCCATTCAGTGCCTGTAATTTATTGGTAAATAAGGTGGTATATAAATTTGTAAGTGTATTAGATTTACCACTGCCAGTGTTACCAAACACACCTATGTGCGTGTTAAACAAGCTTGCCCAAGGAAGAGAAACTGGTAGCTCTTCTTTTAAAATTTCACCAATAACAAAACTATCATCAGCTTCTCCGTATATTTGCCTGACTTGCTGTTCATTCATCAAGTAAGCAACATCACGGATCATCGGTAAGTGCTTAATTCCCTCATAAAACTCACTTTGGTCATAATAGCCAATTGGTTTTAGCTCAACCTTCCTTACGTAACTTTTTCCGTCTTCTTGCTCAAACCTTTCATCTAAATATTCGCCTTGAACCAAAGCAACAATATCTTTGAAGCCACGTTTAATGAGAATATGCTCTTGTATTGATACTCCTTTAAACTTTTCGCCTTGATAAAATAGCGTTTCTTTATTGGATTCCTCATACAATTCAACAAGAATATTTACGCCTTTAACGGCGATAACCTCTCCAATAGCAATGCTCATTTACTCTTCACCTTTTTTGAGAGTAAATACTCGTTTGTTAAAGCGGGTAAAAGTTAAATCATCATCAATCGCGATAAATTTAACGTTTGAATACCCCTTAAATTTCTTCTTCATTTCTTGTTTTTCATCGTCGTTATAACAAGAAACAAATACGGTCAGGCTTGGGTTTGATAGTGAGCGTTGAACTAAATGCAAAATGTGCTCATCGGCAAACGAAAAACCAAAGGTGATCAAAACAGTATTGGGCCGCTCTAATTCAAAACTCAAGTGCCTTAAAATTTGGTAGTAAGCTTCTTCAAAAACGGTTTCGTGAAACTTCCATTTGGTAGGATTTACAATCGGGATCGCTTCGTACTGTTTCCAAAAGTCATTTCCTTGCAAGTTTTCCCAATCTTCAAATTCATCCAAACCAAATTCTTTTAAGTCATTAATATTTTTAGTTGGGTTATTTACTAGCTCCTCAAACGAAGAAATTAACTTTTCTTGCTCGTCAGTAAATGGAATTGCATAGGGGGTGTTTCCGTAGTCAACTTCAATTCCTTGTCCTTCTTTTTGCCAATAAACAGAGCCATGCGGGTGTAGAATGTTTATTTGAGGAATGACTTCCGCATGTTTATCAAAAATGCCTTTTTGAATAACTCTATTATTAAAGTTTTTCGTGTGAAACTTTCTAGATTGAAAGCCTGCACTGCCGTCATTAACTATGCAGTTGGCGGCATGTGCGGAAATCAATTCATCAGCCGAGATCTCAAAACAACTATCATAGTTTGTCGTATATATATTGCATTTTTTGTCATTGTGATTTTGCTTCTGTAGCACAACTAACAACGTGTTTAGAAACGCACGATATTCATCAAGAACTGCTTCGCGATGCGGAGGATAAGGTACTCTAGGAATTCGAGGCAAGCCTGTATTTATGCACTTTTTAAAATAGTGCATAAATAGTAAAGTATACAAATTATCAGTTTTATCTGAATCAAGTTCCTTTGCTAACGTTTCAAATGTATAAGCTTTCCCTTCAGCGTCTTTGATTGCTAGGGCCAAAGTTGGTAAAAAGCCAAATGATGCGCCAGCGCCAAACAGAAAATTTAGATTCTGCTCATAAACATCGTACAAATTAAACTTATCTGACATATCAACGTCCTTGTTATTCTTGTTTTGAGGTTATCGCTATAGCTCGCCAGCGAAAGCTTTTTGGCTTAACGAGTTGAAATTATCTTCTAACAACTCAGCACTCTTTTCGAAGCTTTTTAGCTTTGATTTCGTTGCTCTCACAATTTGTTCATATTCATTTTGAAGTTCAATTGGTGGCAAAAGAATTTTTATATCCTGCAACTCTTGAGCATTAATATTCGCCATTCCGACAATGCTTTTACACATATTTAAGAGTGTCTGCTTACCATGAAATGAATTCAAATAGCCCGAAATATAGTAATTGTTGCCGTGTTCATTAGGGCGAACTCGTATCAAGTAACCTGCTATCGCCATTGGCTCGTCTTCATCAAAAACAGCCGTTTTTCCGACTAGTTCTTTACTGTTTGTGCGATTGAACAGTAAATCACCTTTTTGAGTTAAATACTTTGGCTCATCTTTTTCTGATAAATCGATATATTTTAAGTTTGTGAAGTCCCAACCACCTTCGTATGTAATATTGCCCATACGTAGAATCGGATATTTCCCTTCGGTTTCAGAAGCTTTCCCAGAAGTACCATAGTTGGCGCTTTCAATAAGCTCTCGAACAGTACCTTTTTTAAACCCCTTCGGGTTAGAAATAGGATCGCCGAACATGTCTAGGAAGACGCTGCGGAGGAAGTCGTCGGCGAGGTCGATGGCCTGTTGGCGTTTACGGCGCACGCTGTCGGCTTTATCTAAAATCGCAGCGATTCTTTTTTGCTCTTCGAGTGGTGGGAGTGGGATTTTTAATTCTTTTAAAAAATCCAAAGTAATTCCCTTAACAGTAGCTCCCTTTCCTTCACCTTCAATGTACTTAGCCTTGGAAGACAAATACCTAACTAGATAATTTCGCTCAACCTTGGACACATCTTTAATAAACAATGCTTTCAAGTCTTGGTTAATAGCCATATCCACAGAATTGATTACAAACTTACCTAAAGCCATTCGTGTAGCAGTAAGAATAGTCCCAGCAGGTATTAGATTAGTAGCCGAATTTTTAACACCTAGCTCTGTAATAGTATCAGCAGTAATACTAATCTCATTACTCTTTAAGTCTTTAACTGAAGCCCAAGGAATATCACCATTCCAATATTCCTCGACTTTTTTGCTGGGTGTTCCGCCACCTTTGATAACAACTAAATCACCAAGTTTAACTAAAGGCCAACTCACAGCATCCCCTCCAGCTCTTTCAAATCTTTTAGAATATCATTTTCAAGCTTTACGAGTTTTTTAAGAATATCTGCTGGCGGATCGTATTGCTCTTCCTCATAAACCACTTCCTTATAGCGGTTAATTGAAAGGTCATATTTATTTGAGGTGATATCGTCTTTACTCACCCAAAACGCCTTTTGGGTTTTATTGTTTGCTTCGGTTTCTGCTTCAGCTTTATCACGCGCTTTAAACTGGGCAACTAAATCAGGCAGGTCGTTGTCTTTGATTGGTGTGCGTTTGTCGTCTAGCGAGAAGCCATCGGCTTGTACGTCATAAAACCATACATGGTCGGTAGTACCGCCTTTGGTGAAGATTAAAATTGCGGTTGATACACCCGCATAAGGTTTAAATACCCCGCTTGGCAGTGAAATTACCGCCTCAAGCTGGTTATTATCCACCAGCAATTGTCGCAATTGTTGGTGCGCATTAGACGAGCCAAATAATACGCCATCTGGCACGATAGTCGCTGAGCGACCACCCACACGTAACATACGCTCAATTAGCGCAACAAACAGAAGTTCGGTTTTTTTTGTTTTTACTTTACGCAGTAACTCTGGGCAAACGTCTTCTTCATCCAGTGAGCCTTTGAACGGCGGATTGGCGAGAATAATTTCCATGCCGGATTTTGCTTCATTTGGAAACTTCTCTAAGAAAGATTGGCTTAAGGTATCTTGGTAGTGAATATCAGGCTGTTTTATACCATGCATCACAAGGTTCATTGCCGCAACACGTAACATGGTGGCATCAAAATCAAAGCCGTGGAACATATCGGTATCGATGTGCTTGCGAGCGTCTTCGCCAATTAAATCGCCTGAATACAAGACGTTTTCAAGCTGTTTACCGTTGATGTCGAGCAGCGGCTTGCCATCGATATCAAATAGCGGCTCGCGTTCTATACCTTCTGGAGAGGTGTATTTTTCAAGTAAATATTCGTAAGACACTGATAAGAAGCCACCTGTGCCCGTTGATGGGTCGCAAATACGGCTGTTTTTATCTGGGTCCATCATTTCCACCATTGCACGAATAATGTGACGTGGCGTTCTAAACTGGCCGTTAATACCTGCCGTGGTTAACTTGCTTAATAGATATTCGTATAAGTCACCTTTGGTATCAGAGTTTTCTAATGGTAAGTCGTTCACCATCTCTACCGCTTTCACTAATAGCGATTGTTTTTGGATCATCAACTGTGCGTCTTTCATAAACTCGTTGAAAATAGCGCCTTCGGTTGATTCATCGTCATTGGCTTTAGAGAAATATGGGAATAGCTCGTCCTTAACCACTTTATAAAGCTCTTCAGCGCCTAAATGACGCAAGTTTTGCCAACGCAAGTGCTGCTCGTTGTCATTAAAGCGGCGTGTAAATGGCTTTTTCGTTCTGGCGAAACGCTTTTCATCCGCTTGCTCATTCATATCAAGCATACGGGCGTACATTAAAAATGTGATTTGCTCGATTACCGTTAGCGGGTTAGTAATACCGCCCGTCCAAAATTCTTCCCAAAGTTTGTCTATTTTGCTTTTAAGCTGACCTGTGATCATTTTCTCTTTTCCTCTTGTCGAACTGTTTAATTTAACGCTCGACCTACAACTGAATTTCTTTATCTACTGATGTGGATTTTTGTCCAAGCTCCACATCAAACTGTTTAATAAACTGCTCTATCACATCGGCTTGCGCTTCACTAAACACGCCATCTAAGCCCATGTCATGTACTTGGGTAAATGGCGCATCGTAAAGCTGATCAATTTTGATAACGCCATATCGCACTAGGTGATTTTTTAATAAACCAATAAAACGCTGTTGTTTGGCGTTCATATGGGTATGGGTTTGCTGTACGAATTTAGTAAAGCTTTGCTCGATTGCCTCTTTATCCATGCCAACAATGGTACGAAGAATTTTGTCTAAGCTTGCCGTTGAATCTGGGTAAAACTCTTTCAAAGTATTTAAATCAACATTCGGGTTTTGAATGTGGACTAAAGCATTTAAGCGAGCAATGTCATCTTCTGTAACTGGGCTACCAGCACGGATTTTTTGTAACACGCTATCGGTTTCAAATAGTGGTGCTAAGGTTTTCTCCACCTCTTGGCGGAAGATTTGATAGTCAATCGACACTATCTTGGTAGGACGTTCCGTAACCTGATAGTCAGCTTCATCTTCTCTGATGTCTAAGATGACTTCTTGTGAAGGTGGTTGAATACCTTTTTCTCTTAAGTGAATAACGCTACGCAATGCTTTACGGCTGGTTTCCAATGTTTCAAAACCGTCTATTGATGCTGTTAGGTTCTGCCAGTATTCCTCTTTTTGAATATCTGCAATAAAACTTGCCTTAGCACGCACCTCATTTAAGTGCATTTGTAGTTTTTCTATCTTCACCATTAATGCTTGCCTAGCTAAGTCGATTTGGCTTGGATCGGTGTATAGCAAAGTTTGGATAATGGCGATTTCATTATCAAATTTATACGCTTCTGACTGGCCCATAATATTGCGCCATTGCATCAGAGGTGCAATATGTTCATAGAGACTTGTTTTAGTTTCTGGGGCAAACTGATTGAGGTATTTTTCGTCTTTGCACGCTTCAACTACCTGCCAATTGTCACGCACCGCTATGGTATTCATATCAAGTGAACATATGTCCTGATGAATGAGTTTTATCACTTCATCAAACGTTGCGACATCGGCTTTTTTAAGTGAGGTTTCAGCCAATAACAAGCGTGATTCAAATAGCTTTTGAGTTAACGATTTTGACTGTTTAACGTCCTCTTCTTCTGGGTCCATATCGAAGTATTCGAAGTTTTCCCAGTGATCGAAAATCAAGAAGTGAGTTTTATCTTTACCTGCTCCATAAAGATCTTTACACAAGCGCGTGCCTCGACCAATCATTTGCCAGAACTTCACTTTCGATTTAATTGGCTTAGCAAATACGAGATTTACACATTCAGGCACATCAATACCTGTGTCGAGCATATCAACCGAGACGGCTATGCGAATGCTGTTTTCATCTGTCGATTTAAAATCGTCAATAAGCTCTTCAGCACGTTCATATTTCGAGTGAATAACTCGGCAAAAGTTATTCCCCAACTGCGGATACATTTCTGCAAATAGGTTTGCCATAAGTTCGGCGTGAGCAATATTCCGCGCAAATACAATTGTTTTACCCGGCAATTGACCATCAACATCACGTAAACCTTTTTCCATCAGGTTTCTAATAATTGCTTCATTAGTTCCTGTTATTTTCACTGCATCATCAATTTCTTTTGCGTCAAAATCCAACTCATTAGGATCAATCCCTTGGTCTTCAAGTTGAGCAATTTGCTCGTCACTAAGATTGTCCTTGCTAATGCCTTCGCGCTGGAATTTAGTGGTAAAGCTAACGATTTTGTAGGGTACTAAGTTGCCGTCTTCTATCGCTTGTTCTAGCGGATAATTCGCCGTCGGCATTTTAAAATCACAACCGAATAGCTGACAGGTAGAACGAGATACCATTTCAACTGGGGTTGCAGTTAAGCCAACTTCTAACGCATCAAAGTATTTAAAAATGTCGCCGTAAATATTGTAAATAGAACGGTGAGATTCATCAGCAACAATCAGATCAAAATAACCTACATCATACTTTTGGAAAATGCGCATCATGCCCGGATAGGTTGCAATAAAGACACGAGCACTACTTGCTGCTTCTTTTTTACTTTTACCAACTACATATAGCGGCTCTTTGGTAAATTCGTTAAAGGCATTACCCGCTTGCTTACGTAACTCTTTACGGTCACACAGGAATAAAACACGCTTTGCCCAACCAGCATCCAACAAGCGTTTCGCCAGCGCGATAGATACTCGCGTTTTTCCCGTACCCGTTGCTTGTACGATAAGAGATTTACGGTGTTTGTTGGTGAAACGCTCACAGACACGAGATATGGTTTCCATTTGATACATACGACCAGCCACATCGGTATCAATAGGCGTTTGGTTGAGATTTTTTTTCAACGTTCGTTGCTTAATAAGGTATTGCAACGAGTCTTTTGAGTAATAACCGTAAAGCTTGCGACTGTTATAGCCTTGGGCATCGTCTAAAATACGAATGTCGTAACCATTTGAATAGAATATTACAGGGCGCTGACCATATTCCTTTTCTAGCGCATCAGCATAGATTTTTGCTTGCTCGCGACCTTTTTCAACTGATTCACGAGTACGCTTTGCTTCAATAACCGCCAATGGCTTACCATCATCATCCCACAAAACGTAATCAGCTCTTCCGTTTCCACTATTCGTTGGCTGATGAGGCAAATCTACTTCTTTGCCCACTTCATCGGTGCTAGATTCGTCCAGTGAAACATTCCAGCCCGCTGCACGTAAATCCATATCAATAATACGGGCGCGAGTTTCAGCCTCGTCAAACTTAAAGCTTGATGTGATTTTCTTATTCAGTGATTGCACTTGGCTGACTTTTTCAGAGTCAATTGCTTGTTTAAGCTTGGATGCTTCAATTTGTGCAAGTTTTTGCGCTTTTTCAGACGCTTCCAGTTCCTCTAGTGCTTTCTTTAATCGCGCTTCATTTTCAGCTAGCTGTTTTTCAAGTTGCTTGTTCTTTTTAACAAACTCTGCACCAGATTGGTCTGTTGGTTTTGTTTGCTCAGGGATCGTAAACTCAGGGCAATCTTCTTGCTGGCCTCCCGCATAAGCCATAAAGAGGTAACTAGCGACAAAGTAACTTTCTTTTAATATCCAGATAGCTTGCTGTTGATCGACTTTGCCTTCATGCGCAGCTTGGTTACCGCTTTTACGGATCGCATGAAGTTTATCTGTTATTAAACTAGGTACGACACTTGTGAAGTCGTCTGAGGTTAACTTGTCATAGATGTTAGAATTGGGGAATACAGGTAGGCGAAGCTCCTTGTACAAATAGCCAACCACTTTTTCAGCAAAACAGCGTAGTTTTACTAAAGCACTTTGTGGGTCACTTATTACATAGTCTTCTGCAAATGCAGCAAGCTGATGTAACTCAGGCCATTTGGTTTGGATGTGTTCAAAATTCATTGATTGCTTCATTCCTGATTATTCCTTGTGTCCTATATCGCAAGCGCAATGCCAAATTCGAAATTATTGTTCTTTTTCATTGTGAATCCCCAATCGCTTCATCCAATTTGTTAGCGTTTGATGGTCTTTTAAGCCCAACATTTGGGTAGCGTGTTTCTTAACATTACCGCTTGCTTTTAATGCTGCTTCAACATACTTTTTTTGATAATTTTCAGTCAGTTGAACTATATCTACTTTGTCGTTAAAAGACAGCCTAACATCATTACTTTGCTCACCAAATCTTCTATTTATGATCGCGTCAGACAGTTCCTTTTCACCTACCAATTTTGCATCTGTCCAGAGAAAAGCCCTGTTCAATGTGCTCCATAATTCACGAATATTGCCTAGCCATGACTGCGATAAAATAAATTTAATTCCATTTTCGGAAACTTTTTTACTTATATAGTCTGGGTGTTTGGCCCCCGACGCATTAATTTGTTCTGTTAGTTGTTCAACTATGACTGGAATATCTTCAAGCCGGTCTCTAAGTGGTGGCATATTGATAATGCCCACTGCTAATCGATAAAAAAGATCTTCACGAAAATCCCCTTGTTCAATCAAGGAGGTCAAATCTTGGTGAGTAGCAGCAATAACGCGCACATCGACATTAATGGTTTTCGTATCACCAAGTCTGGTAATTTCACCTTGCTGTAATGCCCTTAGAAACTTAACTTGTATATCAGGCTTTAATTCACCTACTTCATCTAAAAATAAGGTTCCACCGTTAGCTTGCTCAAATAGACCTGCATAATCTTTATCTGCGCCAGTAAACGCCCCTTTTTTATGACCAAACAGTGTTGAATCAACTAGATTGTCAGCAAGCGCACCACAGTTTACAACTCTAATAGGCTTATTTGCTCTAAGGCTCCCTTTGTGGATAGCATGTGCCATTAATTCTTTACCCGTACCTGTTTCACCTAAAATAAGGGCAGGAACTTCAGAAGCGGCTATTCTCTTTGCCTTTTCAACCACATCAGTCATTGTTTTTGACTTGGCAGTTAATTCTGAAAACGCCTTTTGTATCTTAGGTAATGAGGTCGCTGTATGAGCAATGTTCTTTGAAGCAGATTTTACGTATTCTTTACCGAAATCCAGTGGTATTTCGACTTCTTCAATAACGTTTTTCGGGGACGATTGCACAAAGCGTGTATTGGACTTTCCCTTTCCATGAAGCACAGAAAGCGTTGTCATTGCAGGTGTACCAGACGTTAGATTGATCGAGAGCGTGTCAGACTCTTCAGATAACTTTGTGATCCACTTTTCTGTTTCAACTGAAATAGACTGGTAGTCAATTGGACTTTGGATTTGCGCTAAGTGGATTTTAATATCTTCAGATGGTCGGCTTATCATCGCCATCCGCTTTTTCAGAAAGCGCTCAAACGAATCCCACTTAGCTTCATCTTTGTTGGAAAGAATAACTATCTTGTCGAATGGAATTTCAGATTTTGTCGCAAGTGAAACAATAGCAGCGCTCTGCTCCTGTTCCATGTTTTCAATATCGCGATTACCAAGCCACGTAAAAAGTGTATGCACTGTCCAATTGCTTATTTTTATTCATTTGTAAATCATCTTACATGAAATAAAAATTTTTACCCATTAAAAAAGCGAGCCATCACTGGTTCGCTTTTTATCTATGCTAGGCATTTTAAATTATTGAGCTTTAGTTATAGTTTGGGAAAAGAATTCCCAATCTTTAATAACTTTCCCAATCTATAATTATCATTCCCAAACTATAATAACTCTGATCACATCAAACCTTAGTCACGGTATGTCTCTACCGCTGGGCATGAACAAACTAGGTTACGGTCGCCGTATACGTCATCGATACGGGTTACTGTAGGCCAGAATTTGTCTTTTGCTACGCTTGGTACTGGGAATGCTGCGTAGAAACGGTCGTATGCACGATCCCACTCATTGCCTAGTACGTCTGCTTGTGTGTGCGGTGCAAACACTAGCGGGTTGTTTTCAATTGACCATTCGCCAGATGCGATACGGTCGATTTCTGACTTGATTGACACCATTGCTTCGATGAAACGGTCGATCTCAACTTTAGACTCAGACTCAGTTGGCTCAATCATTAGTGTGCCAGCTACTGGGAATGACATAGTTGGTGAATGGAAGCCGTAATCTTGTAGACGTTTAGCTACGTCCATTTCTGTAACGCCTGTTTGCTCTTTGATTGGGCGTAGGTCAACAATACACTCGTGCGCAACGCGGTTGTTACGGCCACGGTATAAAATTGGGTAGTGCTCACTTAGCTTCTCAGATAAGTAGTTAGCGTTCACGATAGCCATTTCTGTTGCTTGTTTTAAGCCTTCAGAGCCCATCATAGCAATGTATGCCCACGAGATTGGTAAAATAGCTGCTGAGCCGTAAGGGGCTGCAGAAACCGCACCGTTACCGATGTTTGTGCCAGCAACATTAATTACGCTGTGGTTAGGCATAAATGGCGCTAGGTGAGATTTAACACCGATAGGGCCAACACCTGGACCACCACCACCGTGTGGAATACAGAATGTTTTGTGTAGGTTAAGGTGCGATACGTCAGAACCGATTGAACCTGGGCTTGTAACACCAACTTGCGCGTTCATGTTTGCGCCGTCCATATACACTTGACCGCCGTGCTCATGCACGATGTCACAGATTTCACGAATTGTTTCTTCGTAAACACCGTGTGTAGATGGGTAAGTGATCATGATACAAGATAGGTTTTCAGATACCTCTTCGGCTTTCGCTTTAAGGTCTGCCATATCAACGTTACCGTTTTTATCACAGTCAACAACCACAATTTTCATGCTTGCCATTTGTGCAGACGCTGGGTTTGTACCGTGCGCTGAACTTGGGATCAAACATACGTTACGGTGACCTTCACCGCGTGACTCGTGGTATTTACGAATCGCGATTAAGCCTGCGTATTCACCTTGTGCACCTGAGTTAGGTTGTAGTGAAACTGCATCGTAACCTGTGATGTTTACTAACCAATCATGTAACTCTGTCATCATGATTTGGTAACCCGCTGCCTGATCAAGTGGGCAGAATGGGTGTAAATTTGCAAACTCAGGCCAAGTGATTGGGATCATCTCAGCTGTCGCATTAAGTTTCATTGTACATGAACCTAATGAGATCATTGAGTGGTTAAGCGCTAAGTCTTTGTTCTCTAGGCGCTTGATGTAACGCAACATTTCAGTCTCGCTGTGGTACGAGTTGAAGTTAGGGTGCGTTAAAATTTCGTCATCGCGTACTAGGCTTGCAGGAATTGAGTTGCTGCCGTTTACTTCGATTTCGTTTGCAAGTGCATCAACGCTTAGGCCGTGATCTTCACCTAAGATGATGTCGAATAGCTCAGCTACGTCTGCACGGGTTGTTGTTTCTGATACAGAAATTGAGTATTCACCTGCGCGGTTAGACGCAAAGTTAACGCCGTGTGCTACTGCACGTGCAACGATTTCGTCTTTGTTATCTGCAACAACAGTCAGTGTATCAAACCATGTGTCGTGCTTAAGGTTTACGCCTTTCGCTTTTAAGCCTGCTGCTAAGAT
>CEPX01034405.1_pt1 | contig 22613 bp, 15 predicted proteins | sample 361361 | NCBI WGS metagenome assembly CEPX01 (sample SAMEA2619974, study PRJEB7988) | marine metagenome | biome: marine biome (ENVO:00000447); feature: mesopelagic zone (ENVO:00000213) & marine oxygen minimum zone (ENVO:01000065); material: "saline water (ENVO:00002010), including plankton...
AGCGTATTTCTGGTAGAAACCGTTAGTACCGAATGTCAGACCAGAGGGGTCTATAGGCTTCCACTGGTTAGTAGCGGAATCGGTTTCTGCGAAGGATGATGGGGTTAGTTGTTGTCCATCTATAAGACAAAATTCTGCAAGATAACTTTTCAAATAATGTTGAGTACCACGTGGCATCCTACCAATTTCATGTGTCTCGGTACTATTGATATGTAAGTCTTCATTTAGAGTTGGATAATCGGTGGCAGAAAAAGAAGTTTCTTGCACACCATTTACATAAAATTTTGCACGATCAGCAGCTACGCTTTCGGTTGTGTCAACAGCAAGAACTAAATGATACCAAGCAGATGGATCTCTAAGTATTTGAGTGGCACGAACAGCACCAGAAATGGGTATAAAATTTAGGATACCATCTTGGATCTCCCAACGTGTTTCATTAGCACTAAGAGCCCCAGCAGCAATAAAGTGTTGCTGAGCACTCATGTCACCAAGTTTAGTCCAAAAACTTACAGTCCAAGTTTTTGTATTTGTCGCACTCCCCGGAGTTCTGCTTAAATATTGAGAACCATCAAACCGCAGAGATTGATCAACGGTGTAGGCTTCTGCTGCTCCACCAGCACCTAAAACAAGATTAGACATTAACTAAGGTTCAGTTGTCGGCCGACTTCAAGCATATTGGTTCCATCAGATCGGAATACCACAATGTCCTTTGCGCTTGCAGTGGTTGTCAGGGTGGGTGCGGTTCCTGCAGCCCACTTGAATACGGTGTTCCAAGATGCGGTTCTTGATCCTGTACCATCTTGAATTAGGGTGATGGAATAGAATCCACCATCCATCATGTTTGTTGGTGCGTCAAAGGTTGTGTTAGCAGTTAAGGTTAGATCACAGACTTGATTTGCTGCTAAATCCCAATCTTGGGTTGCGTCAAATGTTAGGGATGTGGAGTTGAAGTTTTGGGTTTTTGTCCACTCGTTTGCATTGGCAAGGTTCAAAGAGAAGGTTGTTGTTGCAAGCGACAAAGTGGCACCTGCGCTATAGGTGGTGTCTGTATCTGTCGAGGCAATCGACAGCGTTTCATTGCCACCGTCACTGCCCTCGGTAAGTGTGACGTTGGAACCTGCGACAAGTTTGCCGTTCAGGTAACCGGCAGTGGTGTCGTTGGAGGAAACTAAAACTTTAACGTCGGTGTCGGCTTGAATCGCTACCCAGGCGGAACCATCCCAGACGTTGAGATTACCGGCGGTTGAATTCCAATACAGTGCGCCGGTAAGAAGTGCGTTGCTGTCGTTGTCTACTGTTGGATCACTAGACTTGGTCCCCAGGTAGCGATCATCGAATGAATCGTATGACGCCGCGGCCGCTGTCGCGGATGTCGCCGCATTGGTCGCCGAGGTGCTCGCGGCGGAGGCCTGAGTCGTTGCTGTGGTCGCAGAACTAGCCGATGATGTGGCACTGGTCGCCGAGTTTGTGGCCGAGGTCGCGGCATTGGTCGCGCTTGTTGCGGCATTTGTGGCCGAAGTCGCGGCCGCTGACGCGCTCGAGGTCGCTGACGCGGCATCGACTATCAGACTCCATTTCGCCGCATCCGTATTACTTGAGATTGGTTGCGCTCCGCTCGAGGTATGAGCGGTTACGCAGATATAGACGTTATTGTTACTGGTATCTTTGACCAGGTCGCGGATGACATACGCCGTACTCGTGGCCCAATTTCCTTGGAACGTACCGAGCTCCAGGGTAATGGTCGGATCGCCAGATGAATCAAACGCTAGAACCTTGTTGGCCCGATCTGTGGCGGATTCAGTGAATTCTGCGAGCGGTATGCCCGTGGTGAACTGGCCGAATCTCAGGGTTCTGTTATTGAGATCGCGCTCGTTCTGTTGCGCCATCATCACCACTTTGTCGAGATCGTCGTTCAGCGTTTCAGCCAGGAGATCCCCGCCCGTCTGGTAATCAGTGGTCCTGGATACCGGCAGATCCCTGTAAATCGTTACGATGTCGCCGGCAGTCGCTCCTGTTCCCAGGGTTACATTTCCACCAGCCGTAGTTCCTGCGCCAGAAACCGTGTAATGGGTAGTGAGAGATTTGAGTGTGGACCCGATATACACCTTGAGGTCTGAATCCACGAAAATAGGGAAGCTGTAGGCGAATACCGTCTGGCTTCCAGTCGCTGTGTATTGGACTCGAGGTGTTACATCACCAACTGTTAATGTTGCCATATTATCTGCCTATTGCTTCTCCGAATGATGGAGCCTGACTTGGCTTGGCCTGGCCTGGATTCCACCAGTACGATTGTCCGTAGTTTACCCGACGTCCACTGGTAATGCGTCGAAACCTTTGTCTGGCTTTTGGGTCAACCATTAAGCGCAGTTGGTCAAGAACAGCCCGCTCAAATGCCGCTCGAGCGTACCAGATTGAACCACCAGGCATATAGGTTTCAATGAATTTCACCATGTCTGCACCTAATCGCGTCGTTTTACCTCTTGCGAGCTCATGTGCAGTGCCGGTCGTAAGTTTGAGAATGTCCTCTCCCAGGTCGTAGCCTGGTCCTAACAATGTACGCAGTGGACCACGACCGAAACGGTTGGCATCCGCATACAGGAAATCACCCCATATACCGGACCCGCCACCCTGGATATAAGCCGCCGCCCAAAAACGCGGATCGGTCATATTGCGTGGGTTCCGCCCGCGGACTATTTCTTTGCCCTGGAGCGCAACGCCACCCATCACCATCGAGGCGATTGTCAGGTTCGCCAGGTAGGTGAGTTTATTCTTTGTTCCGTGCATCAGTGCGCCGCGGTATAGGTGGCTCGTTATCACGGTAATCGGGAATGACTTGAACATACCGGCCATTCGTGCCAGTTCTCCAACCACCGTCCCTCGAGCCTGTCCACCGCCCGTTGTAATCGCTCGAACCCTGGAATCCGGCATCGGTATTGCCCGATCCATTTCACTCGCAACCATGCTTTGCATCAGTGATGCCAGGGTTGTTTTCTCTTTATCTGTAAGGTTTTCCCGCGCCATCAGGTTCTCGATACTGAAAAAGTCCAGTTCCCTGTGCCGCATTGGAGTCGTGGTTCGCAGAACATCCCAATGGGCAGGGTTGATCCCGTACCCGACAAACCCGTTTCTGAGCTCTTTTGGCAGTTGATCGAACGCCAGGTCTGCGTGTTTCTGGATATACCGCATGAATTCCATGCCAAATGCTTTGCGTCCGGCATCAGTCCAGGGCGAGAGTAATGAGGCCCGCATCGTAAAATCTGCCACCTTTGCAGAAAATCCTGCCCCTGTTACCTCGACAAAACGATTCGCGGCAAGGGCCCTGTTCACCCATGCCTCACCGCCCAGGTTCATCAATATCGCCGCTTCTCGATCCACAGCATTAGCGGGATTCATTAACTGCATCTGACGCATCAGGACTTTTGATGCCGGCAGTCCATTAAATTTCGAGGTTGCCCGTAAATAAGCAATATCTGATATGGCACTCAGGAACGCACTGCCCAATTTTGCTGACACCAGGAGGTGTCGTGTGGCGTTCGCGAAATCTGCCAGTTTTACCATGTTGACCTGATTGGCCTTGCCACTGACCACATTCCAGATGGAATCAGTAAACCCGAGATTCCTGGCACTAACGCCATGCTTTTTGGCGAGATCTCGCAGGGTTCGATAGGTCAGCTCGGGGTTCGGGCCAAAGATCTCGAGCTTTGCAATGTCGTTTGCCATCCCACTCAAATGATCTGTCAGTGTGGCATACAGGTCCGACGTCCCATATTTGTCGTGATACGCTAACCAACTGTCTGCATCCTTGAACGCCAGGACTCTGTGATCGCGCCTGGAATTCGCCAGTTTTACGCCACCTTGTTTGCCTGGTATCAGATCCGACAGACCACCCGTGCTGATTCTCTCGAACATCGTGTCGAGTAACATCCTGGTCTGGCCCTGGGTAAGCGGGTATCCGAGATCATCCGACATCCTCGAGAGGTCCAGGAGTGGTGTAATGTCGCGTATCCACTGGTCTTTTCCTGCATCCATAAGTCGAACCGCATCGTGATTTTGCGGCATCCCCCAATCCTCGAGCTTCGGGATTGCGCCGCCGGCACGGTTAAATCGTTTACGCAGATATTCAGCAGTATCCGACCACATTCCTGACGCTATTCGTGCATTTGCATCACCAGTGTTGGCCCCGAATAACTCGCGAACCATATTCCTTAATCCCTGTTTATCCTGCGACAGACCAAGATTCTTGGTCCGATAGTGGGCCATGCCTTTCATAAACATCCGGTGGGCATCTGCCAGGATCGAGGTCCCGAGCTGTTCGATATTCAGATACCCCGCCTCGCGTCCCAAATCCTTGACCAGGAGGGAGTTCAATCCGGTCCCGATTCCCCTAGTGTGGGATCTGACATTCTGCGTTGCACGATGAATCGCTATTGCTTGCAAGGTATCCATTCGCCTTTTGCGAGCGAGCTCGCCCCTTCGGGCCCGTATCACTGCCGCTTGCGCTTCCGATCTTGCCGACGCGGGCGATACCTCACCACGGAGATTTAGTTGGTTCTCGTAAGCGTCTATCCTGCCGGCGAGCTCCTGGCCTTCTGCCTTTGAGATCTTGCCGGTGGCTATTGCGCCCTGTAAACAATCGTCGAATCTAGGCACGGGGGTTCCCCATATAACAGTTAAACAGGTCCATAGTTCCCTTTTCCGCGTCGTCTAGCTCACGGAAATGTTCAGAAACAGTGCGTTTTTCTAACACCTGGTTGCCTCCCTCGTCCAGGCGTTGCGCCACGGGCATTTCCAGGTCAGGGTTTTCTATGAGAATTCGTGCTAATTCCGCGTCATTTGCCGCTATGACTCGGGGGTCCAAATCTACTGGTGAGAGTTCTTGCTCGTCCTTTAATCGTTGCTTGGCATCTGCATCGGAGTCCACTGCTCTTTCACGGCCTGTGCCTGTTCGTTCGCCTCTCGCCGTTCCCGCTCCTGCACCCGCTTCGGGTCTTTCAGATAGGTGAGCAACTCCTCGATACTCGGCGGCGAGGTCTGTGTCGAGCCCCTGGGATTCTCGGAGTTTTCTGTGGTTGGTTGATCCGGCATTTAGTTTACCTCTCTGCTCAATTTTAGCATTTATCCCCTGATCCAGTACGTCCAACACGCCATCGGACTTCACCAGGACCTCAATCGGAACTGGTGGCGTATTGTCAATGATGATCGCTTGGTCTACATCTCGGAGATATAAGTGTAGATTTTCATTAAATCCCTTGTGCGCCTTAATCATAGCGGGAACATGAGGCATCCGACCCGTCCGATAATATCTTTCCACTGAACGAATCAATGCCTCGGATGGATCTATCGTCACACCATATAACCGGACCTCGTATCCTGCCTCTCTGAATAGACGAATATCCTGGACACCCTTTTCACCATCACCCATCGTCCGGTCCACAATAATATGCCGTCGTTGCTCGATAGCCTTGTTTTGTAAAGCTCGAGCTATATCCGAACTTTCCTCATGCACTTGGGCCGCGGCTCGGTAATCACCGGCCTTGTCCATCTTTTTATATTCCGGCAGTTCTAATTTGATGTCATCAGGATTGACTACTACATATTTCTGGTCACCTAATGCACCGGCCTCTCGTAAGGAGTCTAATGTTGACCCTTTACCAGATGCGCCTCCACCACCCAACATAATCACCACCGGCCGCTCACCTTTCGTAAGACCAGTTGCTTCATCTACGGTTTCGGCCGCAACATCTCCGGCCTTCAATCTCTTATTGATTAGTGAGTTATGTAATTTGTTTCGTGCCGCTAAATACCGTTTCTTCAGATAATCAACAGTGATGTTTTTGACACTTGTTGGTGTGCCTTCGGTATATGTTTTTCTTGTATGCCTGGTTTGTGTATCAGTCGTGATTAACGGGTCTTGGTCCGACAATGTGGAATGTCGGCGCATATCCGGCATCCCGAAATTCTTTTTGTCTGCATCGACAAGCGTTCGGTCAATCTTAACTATTGCCCGTCGTTCGCCATCTACCTCCGTAATACGAATGTATAGACTTGGATCGTCAGGTGGAGGAACACGCGGGCGAACTATGTCATCAGGTAATCGCTCGAGGTCCGAGATAGGGAACTCGTCGCCTATACCTGCCTCTTGGAGTCTTTGATCGCTCGAGCCTTGAAGTCTTTGTCCAGTTTCGCCAGGTCGAGCCCCGCTTGCACGTTCATCCAATCCTGGTCGCTTAATTTCTTCGAGAAAATCCTTTGTAACCCTGGCGATTGGTTCTCCATCTGAGAGTCGTCTGGCGGCGATGTTGAGGGCGTCGGAGATAGGTCCGCGGAGGGTTGCGTTTCTGACGAAGTTTTCGAGGAGTGACTCATCTTCCATTAACCTCTCTATGTTTGCTTGACGTTCGAGCACGTTACCGGCCCCTGTGATGTCGGCCTCACGTTCTACCAGGGTCCTCCAGGTGGACTTATCCCGTTTCAAAACTTTAATCACTGACTCCTGGACTCGAGCTCTTTCTTTGAATAGTGATTCCGCAAGCATTTGTGCGCCAAACAGGTCCGCCGTTTCTATTCTCTCGAAACCGGCATTACGCATTTGCTCCACAATCAATCGCGCCTGGAGCAGACTTCCTGGATCTGTTTCAATAAGAGCCCGCAACACTGCAATTTGCTCTGGACCCTGTTTAATCATTTCTGCAACAATCGCGGCGAATCCAAATTTGTCCTCGAATTCTCCCGATTTAACTACGAATTCAAATGCCTCCTCATCGAGATCTGCAATCGCCCTGGCGGTTCTAACCAGGACAGACTTTGGCGGTAGACCAGGCATCCGTTCCATTCCTTCCTCGCCGAGCTCACGCAACACCCTGGCGACATCTGCCGCACTTCCTGTACCTTCTGCGACGTTCTTTAGTGCGGATCTCTGGCGGGCTTCGAGCCGCGTGATTCCATCGGCCTCACGCAGAATTACGGCATTTAATCTAACGTCCTCCTGGCCGGCTTCGATCATCCGTTTAGCCAGGGCCAGGCGTTGATGCCCGTCCACGATAAATCGTTGACCGGCCTTTGTTTCGTAGATAACTGCGACGCCCGCAAAATCGGGCTCCCATCTGTCTACTCCTGATAATCGTTCACTGACTCCCTCGGCATCGATCCCACTTTTGAATTGAAACGTACTGGCATCCACCTCTACTGTTCGAGGATCTACCTCAACAATCCGCGGAGATTCGCCAGTTTTCTCGACCACAAAGTCCTCGAGACTACGATCTGCCGGCATCTCCCTCGTTGGTGTATGCCCATCGATGAGGGCATCTGTCGCCTCATCGTGCAATGCTAAGTTGACTTGTTCCCGACTTGGTTTCTCCAGGACTGTCCCATCGGAATTGGTGTGTTCAATAATCGGGCGACCAGGTGGCGTGGATTCCACTGCGTCTGCGAACTCCTCCAACATATCGGCCCGCAATTCAGAATCCGCATCTCCAGTGCGTAATGCCTCTGCTCTCGCGGCCTCTGCCTCCGCCCGCATCGTATCCACCATTTCATGTCGAGCCCGTTTAACACGGTTCCGGCCGATCCCTTCTCCTGCGCCATGCAGTGCGGCCCGTAATACGCCCGCGGATACGCCCACCTGGAGCGCGACCATTGCGGCATCTTTTACCGTGTACGGACTATCAATATGTCGTTTTTGCAGATAAATCTGCGGTTGGATCGCAACGGTTTCGATACCGCCTACTACGCCGGCCTCTCTCCACATTGCTGACCATATACGACCTGGTACGGTGACACCTTTAGCGGGAGCCATTAACGGCAAGGTTCCAATTACCCACGGATCTGTCATTACTGCTGTTCCAAATCCGGCCATCGAGGCCCATAATTGATCTGACGGTGTTGCGTTTGCTAGGATTTGATGCAACCGTTCTCGGTTTGCTTTTGCATCGTCCGCTATTTTTCCCTCTATTTCATCCCAGGTTAAAATGCCAGACAGCTCGGGATGTTTCTTTTTTAGTTTCTGAATTTCCTCCGTTCTATCTTTGTAAAACAGTTCTATCTGACCACCAACACCAAGCATTGCAACGCCTGTGTAATCCGCTTGTGTTGCTTTCCAAAAGTGCATCGGGTCATAAAGAGGATCGTACTCCTTGAGTATTTCCATCTGTTCACTAGCCAGACTTTGCTCTTTCTGACTGATTTTCCCTGTAACATCTTCCGCCAGGGCGACCTCGAGTTGTGCTCGATACACTTCGCCGAATTCAGTTTGGACCTGGGATGCGTCCTGGAGCGTTCGCCCCTGTACTTGTTTCGCAAACTTGTTATATGACTGTTGGTAAAGCCACTCACTCATTTAAAAAACCGTCCCCATAACTTCTTAATTAAATTTGTCCCAACAGGGTCCGTACCTGGCGGCAGTTCACCTTCCACTAATGTTGTACGATCTACCTCCCCATAAAACGCCGCGGCATCCGATTTCACATCCGATTGAGTTATCTTTCTGTCAGGATCGTAATAGAGAATAAATGGTGATGCCGGTTGCGCCGCAATTTCTTGCGGTAGGTTTACCGGCGGCGGACCCATTGCCCGCGACCATTTCGCCCGCGCCACATAGAGTCCATTTGCTTGCAGAATGAAATACCCGTGTCGTCCTTCTCGAACACCGGCATAGACCAGGCGCATCGTTGGCTCATTCGTGCCTGGGATTGAATCAAGTACCTGGGTCGCATCATTCGCCAGTAGTCCACCCCACTGCGCTATATCTTCGGACGTTAAGTTTTTCAGATAACCCTCAAAGTCATCTTGTGTCATGCCACGTTTCGGCATTGGTAACTGATAACTAGGATTCGCGCCCGCTTGTTCCGCCCACTGGAACTCGGCAATCCCACCTGTCACATCACGAATGATCTGGTCGAGCATCTTATTGACCTTGTCATCGCCATCACTGATTTGTGTGCCTTCGTCCAGGAAGTTTCTACGCTCCTCACTAGGTGACGCCCCCAGGTGTCTATGGGCCATCACTGACAAAACTGCCTCTGTGATCGCATCCCGTTGTGTGTTATCTACATCCGCACGGAACGCATCGCCTAGTGATGCCTGGACATACTGACGAACATAATCCGCGTTTCCATCGGCTATAAATTTGTCATCGCGATACCGTAATCCACTTAGTATTTCTTGTGTTAGTGCGCTTGGTCGCGCTACTCCGCTACCGTCATCGTGACCATTGACCCGCTCATCCAGTAACAACCGGCCGACTTCGGCATACGCCAGGTGCGTCCCATCTTCCAGAAATCTATTCAGCACAGGGAAAACATCAACACCGAGCCCCTCCACCATTGTCGCCATAAAACTCTGGATCTCATCGGCCGACATCGCCGTATCGAAATCCCTTGCAATCTGCGTAATCTCACCATCTGTGAAACGATTGACGTCACGACCATAAAATTGTTCCGCCAGGTCTGCCTGTTGATCGCGTATTTGCAACCAACCGACCCGCTCCTGGTCCGACATATTCGGTTTATATCCTTCTACGTCCTGGATCAAATTCTCCTCGACAGCAACCTGTAACCCTTGACCGTTATCTATGCGTGACTTTTGCTTTTGGTGATAGGTAACCAGGCGATCATAGAGCTCACTTTGAAATGCTTGCTCCTCGAGGGTGAGCGGACGTTCCTGTTCATAAACCTGTTGGTCATCCGACTCCAACATTTCGGTCCTGCTATCGATGGATTGCAGTGCGGTTATTGCGTCCTCGCGTAGATCCCAGGGTAAAGCCTGGAACTGTTGGCCTCCTTGCCAGAGTTTGAGCTCGGTAAAAAATTCGGCTTCGTGCTTTGTCCCGACCATGTCCTGCGTCAGACTTTTCAACGTCGTCTGATCCATGTCGTCAAAGTTCTTTGATATTGCTTTGAAGTTGTCGAGTTTCTTTTTTGCCTCTGCGTCTATTTGTCGCTGTTCTGCCGCCGCTATTGCATCCTGTTTGTTCTCCGCGGTTTCCATCTTACTGATCGCAACATCCATTGTTGCGAGTACCCGTTTTTGAATATCACGATCTAGTTGATCCTCTTTGAATACCCCCGCCAGTTGTTCCGATTGAACGTCTGAATCATCAGGGTCCTCGGTGTATCTTTCGCGAAACTCCATATTCGCGATCTTCTCGCGATATGCTCTCGCCTCATCAATACCCTTGAATCGTTCCTTCTTAAAATTCCCTAACACAATCTCTTGAATTACCGAATCATAAATAGGGGCCATAAGGCCTGGAATTTTGTCCTCATCAAGAAGATCATTTTTGACCATTCCATGATAAAGATTTTCCAACTCATTTATTTTTTCAAAAACCGTTTCACTATGATCCCCCTCCAGAAATGCCGCGTTAATCGCATCGTCTGTTAAATTCTTTGCGCGTACTAACTCGATACTGCGCTGATGCTGTATGTCGTTTATGTACGCGGCGTATTCTGTTTTCGCCTGGTATGGCAGTGCCGCATCTTCTACCCACAACGGTATCCAGTGTGCGATGTCAGACGATACGTTCGAGGCGAGCTCCGACGTATATGCTTCGACTTTATTTGCAAACCCTTTCGGATCAGAATTGTGCTCGACATATAACCGCTCGAGCTCACGCCGTATGTCATTTTTGGTTGCCGCCTCATGCGCCAGAAGTGCGCCCTCTTTGTACGCTGTCGCGTATGCCCCGACACCTTTTGGCAGTATCGGAGCCTCTACTTGAATACCTGACTGTTCCGCCGCATCGACGATCTTACTTTTCGGCTCATCTACATCAGGAACATTTTTCTCCTGCTCATAATGAAAGGCGAGCGTATCTCGCAGTCCTTCCTCTTTACCTTGTTGTCGTCTTTCCTGTTTCCAGATCGACCCCATCTGGTTCGACCAGGAATCCAATGTACTCGCCAATGTCTTGTAAACATTCGCGCCGGCAGTCGCTTTCGCGTGTGCGGGAGATGTTCGAGGCCGCGCCAGGTTGGGTGCAGGAGGTGGTGGCGTCAACTGCGGCGCAGATGGAACCTGTATGCCTTGACCCACTTGGTGATACGGGTTCGGTCCAGGCTTAAACTGTTCTCTACTTTGGTATCTTTTTATTGCCATGACTATCCCGTGTAAAAGTTAGTGCCGAGATTCAGTAATGAACCAAATGCACCCGCCATTCCCTGTTGCCTGGCGTATCGGCCCGACGCCCTCATTCCCGCCGCCTCGAGCGAGGTGGCGTTCTGCATTGAGGACACTTGCATATCTAGTGCCGATGATGTCAACGCTCTCGCGTCTATCGCACTTTCGTATTCTGTACCCGCGTACTCACGCAACAATGACGTCTGAGCCCGCATCATCTTGGCCTGTTCACCACCGAAATACTTGAGATCTACCACCCGCTCTGCGGTATCACCCCTATCTATAATTTCATCCCGTAAAAATTCTGTGTAATCGGCCTTTTGCATATTGAGAGCATGACCTTCGTATGCCTGGATATTCTGTGCTGACCGTACTGCGGCATGAGTTCCCAACGTATCCAAGATTGTTTTGTGCCGCATCCTGGAACGATCCCCCGCGGCCTTTTTTTCATCGCGTATATCACGCTTGATACCGGCCTCGAATAACTTAGTTTTCCGGTCATACAGGTCTGCGACCTTGAGCTGATGATCCTTTTTGAAATCGGCCTGGTCCTGCAAGTAATCAAGTTGAGCCGCGCCATAGTCCTGTAGATTGGTAACGTCCTCGAGCCCGAATTTCTCGATCATAGTTGCCTGTTCTTCAAGTCCTTCCTGTTGGGTTTGGCCCGCTTTAATACTTGCCGCGGCGGAACCCACACTACCGGCAATCATTAACGGAAGTGCTAATGCACCCATTACGCCTCCACCTCAACCGCAAGGCCGAGTAATGTCAATGGTTGCGGGTCCTGTTGCGTAATCGTTACCTGGGCCAGGCGGTCCCATCCAAGTAAGTGCATTTCTTTTATCCCCGTAAACGCTGTCGGTGTGGTCCCCAATATGCTTGTCCCAAATAATCTATCTGGTACAAGCGTACTATTCACATACAATCCTAGTGATTGATATACGTCGGCAACCACTCGCACCAGGCGTTTGTGTCGTGTCAATATCGGCCCATCCTGGAAATCCATATTGAGAGGCATGGTCTTTATTGTGGTGTCGTAATCCATCCCGACCTCTACTGTAGTTGCGGTCCTGGATAACGTAATGGCTCCGCTCGAGGGAGTCGCATTAGCCATGATCGAGTTGTCTGCTCGTACTCGACAATCGATTCCGTTCAGATGTGCGAGCCCACTAACAGACGCACTGGCCGGTGACAACGTCTGTAACTTGTTCGCATCGGTATAGGTGTTGTTGTCTGCTTTCTCCAGGTAATAAACATCCCCACCACCCACCGACCGTTTTACTGAAAAATAAACATCATCAACAATCACCGCTACCGATTCTATCGATCCGGTTGTTGACCACTTAGTCCATCCGGCTATTCCTTGATCTCGTAATGTATTGAACACCGCCATCGTTCCATCATCGTTGACAATGTAAACGTAATTTGCGTCCTCGTTTGGAGTGCCACGCCTCGCGTCCATATCCACGGGCGCAGAGATCAAATGCGATGCCATCAGCGTTTTCGAGTTCGACGTATAGGCATCTTCCTCGTAAGTAAACAGGAACTCACGCACTGCCGCTTTAGCCCTGTCCACAAACAGGATGCCACCATCAATACCCACAGGCCGAATTGCACTCGAGCCAAACTGTGTCTGTCTTTGCACTGCGGATTTTGTTGGAGTGATTGGTGAGTCCGGCATATAAAACTCACCGCCGGATGTAAAAATACTTAAATGACGACCGGCGTATATTGCCTCGATTGCGTTGACCTGGTCCGTGTCGAGTGTGAAATCCAGGGCATCATCATTAAGCCCTGTGCCAACATTTAGATTATAAAAATCTCCAATTACCGAGGCCCATATTGTCTGCGGCCTGGACTTCGAGCCGCCAAACCACAACCGTTGCGCGAAAAATGTTGTTGTCCTGGGCCATCCCCGTGTTGCACTTAATACCGCCTCCGCACCCGCACCGTAATCAAATGTCGGTATGTTGGTCAGGGTTATATTCGACAGGGTCCAGGAGGTGTGTGATCCACCTCGAACCAGTTTTGCCGGTTGATGATCGGGATGCACAATAATCATTGTGTCGGCCGACTGCGTCCAGTTGAGCTCAAACAGTTGTGCGGTGGTGTAGGTCGAGGTTACGTTCGCCTGGTGTACCCCATCCTTATAGACCGCTATATTGTTGTTCGAGAACGCGATGAGATATGTCTGCTCCACATTAAACGCAAACATAACAATTCGTGAACTGCCGGCCAGGGTCGCCTGGTATGCCATTCCAGGCCGGCGTTTTAGTCCGCCCTGGGGGAGGTTTAATACATTTGTGCCTTCTTCAACACCCTGGTAATACTGCTGTATGTCTGTCCTGGCGGCTAATCGAGGATCAAGAACACCGGCTACAAAATTCGTTTGAAAGTTAAGAGTGCGCGGCATTATGAGATGACGATATATTCACCGACGAACCTCCGTAAACGGACTGTCTACAATCTCGCTTGGGGGCCTCGCCTGTGAATCAATGAATCGTGCTCGTTGAAGTTGTTGCTCAAAAAACGCGCCGTATATTTCGCTAAAACTGCGGTTGCTAGTAACGGGTATTGCGAACTGTGCGGCCAGGCCAAACTCCATCAACTTGACAAAATACGGTGGCAGTTTTGATTCGTCAGGTTTGAATAGATAATCCATCGCAAGCGTACTCGCGTTTGCGTATAACTTGTCCTCGTAGAGTTCGTATTCGGTATCTGGATACAACTTAATCGTTGTCAAGTATCCAGACGGTAACTGGTACGCATAAGTCCACTCATTGAGTGGAGTCGCTGTGAGTCGTCCCAGGCTTGCCTTTGCACTGGCAAAACGCCAACGATGTAGCGTTAGCGTGTTTTCATACGTTGTAGTGTAGAGGTTACTTGCTACCTCCGCTCCTGCGCCTCCTTCTGTAAAACTAGAAATCGTCCCGTGCCCGATTAAGAGCAAGGCATTGGAACACATAGCAATATCTGTCGCCATTCTCTTACCCTAAACCATAACAGGGGCAGGAGCATAAATGCCCCCACCCCTGCCACAGGTGAAACGAACTCCAGGCATGAGCCTTTTGTTCGGGTTAGTCTGAGTCGGTTTCTGCGATAGCAGTACCGTCCGAAACATCAACAACGCTCGACGCATTTGAAAGCACATTGACGAAATGCGTTGTGGGCGTACTTGTGTCGCACACAATGATTACGTCACGCACCTGCAAAAGATCGGTTGCGCTATTGAAGTATCCAGAGGTATTTACCGTCGCAATCGCATCGGTGGTTGAATACATCCACAACCTCGGTGCATTCCCACCAGGACCGACTTGATATAAGCCACTTGCTGCATAAGCCATGATGTTACCCCCGATTACTGGTAAGAAACGGACACGATACCGTCACCGTCACGCGACACAGAACCAGCTTTCATTACACCGTTCGCCAACCATGAGGTCTTTTGTGCGATGTAATTAACTTCTGATTTGATGTCGATGCCGATAGCCATACCGATAGCACTTTCGTGCCAGGCGAAACCTTCCCAAGTGCTTGCCGCATAGGGGAGTCCACCTTCCGATCTTGATTCGATCATATGCCACTCGAAACCCATCCACGAATTCAACTCACCAGCCATCAAAAGACGGACCGTATTGTAGTCTGCGCTAGTGATTGTGCTGACATTCAAGAGGTCCTCGAGGCCATCGGCAGATATAGCAAAATGCCGACCACCACTCGGTACACCCTTGTCGTTCATGTGTTTCGAGGCCGTGATTACCTTTGCCAGGGTCATGCCGGCTGAACCGTGGACAATCGTGCCCGCGGGACTTGCCTCTGCGGCCAACGCATCGATGATGAGTTGGTCGAGTCTGCGACCCAATGCTCCAGCAATCGTTTGTGCTAATTCAGTCTGTTCGTCGAAATTGACCTCGGCGGCATCGAAAATATCTGTGTATTCCGGTGCGTTCCAGTTTCCCAACGTACAGTTGATTAGCGAGTGTGTCACATCCATTGGGGTGACGTCCGCTTGGGATGCCTTCTGATTAGCAAGACCTTTTCCCATTTTGCGGAATTTGTAAATATCACCCACAACGCCGTTACGAACAGTGACGGTATTACGAAGTGATCCCGCCGTTTGAAAGGCGTGTTTCACATCGTCGTCAAACTGCTGCATCGCGGCAGACGATAAGTTTTTGGACATGGTTAGTCCTCCGCTGTTGTTTCAACAAAGACGTCCTAAGACGTCGCCTGTCGATTCGGGTGTCCGTTTTCGGGCCGAAATCTAATCGCTAACGTGCGATATTGCCGACTCCGTCATCGGGCTCGGAGGACCGAGGTGTCCAATAAATTTGGAGTTACTACTGCGCGAAGAATACGCTATTCAAGCGGCTCCGACAACCTCCGTTTCAACAGCCGCATCACCATAATAATCACGGTATGCTTGCTGAACCTTTCGTCGATGCTCTGCGTCGATGCTCATAAGTAATTGCCCGTTATCGTTCTTCTCCGCTCTCATCTTTCTCAATTCTTCTGGTGTGTTACTTGATTTTGGTTGAACAGTACCCTGGACCATAGGCGTTTCTCTGGTCTTTGATACCAGGGCCTCGAGCAATCGAACGCCCTCGGCACTAGTGGCAACTCCCTGATATAACTCCCATTCTTCCTGACTTAGGTTTGCTTTTCCCCAATCAGTAAGGTTTTGCAACCTGGCCGGCGCATTGGTTCCAAGAGCCTCAATTTGTTTTTCTCGATCCTGTTTGAACTGCTCGACCTCCTGACCGACCCATCCATTCAATATCTTATTAAACGAATCCTGGCTCATATTGAGCTCTTTCGCCGTACCCTTGAACCAATCCAACATCGGATCGGCCATTAGATGCGAGGTGTCCAGGGCCGCATCTTCCAACTGGACCTCGTATTCCTCCGGCGCACCCGTAAAAGTCCCGAGCTGTTTCTCAAGATCGACATACGCTTTGGCCTGGTCCGCTACACTTTTGTACTTCTCGCCCTTAAACCATTCGGGTTGATCCCCTTCTCCTGGGATACCCTCGGCCAGAGCCCACCCATCTGTTACCGCAACAGGTGTTTCTGTTTGTTCCGGTTCTGGCAGTAGTGTTTCAGTGGTGGTAGTTATTTCTTCTACTTGCGTTTCTTCGACGGGTGTTTGTTCTTCTGCCATTACTTGCCTCCGGTTTCAGCAAATTCGATCTGTTGAAGTATTTGGCGCACCAGGTCTGCCCGTCCTTCCCGAATTCCGGCATCGAACTGTGTAGATTCTGGTGTCACTGTGGGTCGTAAAATAGTTATGTTTATCAAGCGATCCAGGACGAACTTACCGGCCTCGGTCGCGAAACATTCTCTAAAATTGGTCGCAATACTCCTGGCTTTTGCGGTATCACCACGCCGTAACTCGGACAGGGCCTCCCCGTCCAGGTCTAGCGCATCCCAACCGCTGACCTCTTTAAGCCGGTCCAGTTGCGCCAGGTTGTTGCTCCTGCATCTGTGCCATCTGTTGTGCGGCGGCTTCCTGGAGTTCCATTCGCTCACCCTCGTCACGGATCAGCACTTGATCGATTCCGAGTTTTGTAGCGACAAACTGTGGAATATCCTCAGTTTTGGTCCCGAGGTTCAGTATCTCTGGCCCTAATTGACCTATTGTTGCGAGGTATTGATTCAATGCGACCAGATCGTCCTGATCCTGGGCCCTTGCCAGGGGAGAGGTATGTTTGATTGATACCTGTTTCCCGTCAACCGCGATGTTGGGGATCTTGCCGGCCCGTTTCAGCACATGGACCGACCGGCGGATAACCCGCTCGACAAACTCATTCTGCATCCTACCGAACGCACTGCCGGCATCCTGTACGAGCTCCTGATTCCGCAGGGCCATTTCGGTTGCGGATTTGACAGGTTGCTCCATTTCACCGAATGGTTCGGCGAATAGGGCTTTATTGATTCGACTGCGTAGATCCTCGAGAACGATGGCCCCTACCTGGACATCACCCGAACGCTCGAGTGGCCGTAGGGTGGGATTGTTCCGTTCGTTGCTACCCACTGGAATAATGACGCCTGGAGCGAGCCGGATGCTGTACGGATTGATAACTCCGTCATCAGCGGCGGTGTAAACCCCCGAAATCGCCAGTGCCGCATTTCTCAACACATACTCGACGATCTTGTTGGCAGTCTTAATATCGGGAAGGGCTTGCATGATACGCCCACGACCCAGGGTTTCGCCTGGTACAACGTACTCTCTGAACACAATCCAGGGCGATACCTCGTATTCCTGCGTGAATATGACGCTCTCAGCGTCACGTTCGAGCACACATTGGTAGTAATACCTTGATTTCGGGTCGAAAATCGTCCCCTCGATGAGCTCGATCTTCTCGTCTGGCTTTTCGTTGGCCTTTTTCTTGGTCTTTTCTGACAGCTCCGCGCCAGGCCATAGTCTATCGACATGGCGGGCAGGAACGTGGTGCTCTCGCCAGACCGTTTCGATACTGCCCCAGGGCCCTGCCTCGGGATAAATGTCGGCCAGTGGCGCGGCATGGAACTCGAGCAGACTTTGGGTTCCATCGCCCTCCTCGAGGGACATCACGCCGGTCGATACACCGAGATCCAGAAACGCCTCATGTGATTGTGTTGCAAAATTACTGTGGTTTATATGGTCAAAAAGGATCTTAGTGACCTCATCCAGTTGTTTTTGAATTTCTGGATGATGTTTTATCGGAATTTCCGATCCAGGGACCAGGATGCTCCAGTGTCGCCAGGGCGGGACCAGAGTTGACTGTAGCCGGCTTGCAAACTTCTGGAGCCCGATAACCGCTGTACCGTCGTAAACCTCGGTGTTTTTCTTTGCGCCAGGCGAGTGCCGATCAAAGGTTTCCCGTTGTGGTAACGAAAAATCGTAGCACTCACGCAAATGGGTGATCCACGGCTGTCGAGCTTTCTTTGTTGTGTCGAACCGCTCAATCAGTTCTTTCGCCGTTCCCAGGTCACGCGGTATTTTGTATTTTGCCATTATGGATTACCACCAAGTAATGAAGTATTTACAACACCTAATTCACTGCCATAGAGCAGGGAAAGGCGTCCGTATCGACGCGGGAATTTCAACCTCAATTTACGCACTCGTTCTTTTTCCTCGAGTGCCGCCGCTTCTTCTTGTCGCGCCAATTCCGCCTCACTTATAGCGGTTGTTTCTTCTTCGGTCGCATAACTCGTTTGTGTGGTTTCTTCTTCTTCTTCCTCTTCTTCTTCCTCCTCCTCCTCTTCCTCCTCCTCCGGCTTCTCCCCTAGACTTTTTGTAGGTTTGAACTTCGCCAGGTATTCCTCATACTCGTCGAACAGTCCTTTTACAGCGACCTCCGTACCTTCGTCATAAACCCGTTTCTGATATTCTCCCCACCCTTCCGAACCAACAGGACGGTTGGCCGTGACGTTGGCTTTATAGTCCGCGAGCTTTTTGTCTGATGCGCTTAATCGGTTATATTCCGCCTCCTTCCCTGGATTCCAGAACAAAAATCCTGGACCCGTACCCAACACGTTCTCTCCTTTACGAGCTCCTCCGCCACTGGTAGCGAATTCCCCTTTCTTAACGGTTTTGCTGAAACCTTCATCGTCAATAGAATGTTTGCCCTTCGAGTCTGTTACATCCGCACTGACTGTTGTTCCAGATGCTCGAATGTTGAGGTTCTTCTCCCGCTCGGCCGCATTGCGAACTGGCCCCTGGCCCATTTCTCTATCTAGTTTTGCTTGAGCGAGATTGCGTAACGCGGCGGCGTTACGTTTATACTCATCACTACCACCACCCAAAGAAGCGGCGATATTGTACTCACGGTCGATTTCCGCTGTTCTGGCGGCTTTACGAGTTTCCTGCGCCGCTGTTAGCTTTGGTCTAACATACGGATTGCTTTTTTTACCCATAATGTTTTTTCAGATATTTATAGAGTTGGTACGGTGTATTCGTCCAAAGAGATCGGATGCCCAGGAGATACTTTATCCCTTCGACACAGGTAGATGGCGCAAAAATCCACGGGATTCTCACTCGCCCCCGATCTCGGTTGATCTTGACGTAGAGTATAGCCGTATATTCTGTGAACTGTACGATCTCCGGTAGGTCGGTTTGTTCGTTGTATCTGAGTTGATCCAACGTATAAAAATCCGACATCCCGACCCCTGGGTGGTAGACCAACCAGGACTTGCCATCCCATCGGATTGCCCAACAATGATCGAACCCGTCTTTAAGAATTCGGGTCCACCAGTATTGTTCTTGTGAATATCCAAAAACGATATACCAATCTATTTTTTCATTGTCGTCAAAAAACATTCCAGGCCACATCTGCTTTTGGCAACGGGCCCTCATGTGGCCGGTTTACCTTGATAATGGCACGGCCTTCACCGGCTCCGAGCATCATGTACTGTGCGGCCTCGCAAACGTGCGAATACTTGTTCTTGTCCGGTTTGTCGTGAAATTTATCGTCACCTGACACCTGGACCCGCTTGTAGTTGTAGCCCCCGCCCATACCTTTTCGGAGCATCGTACATTTCGGCGAGATCTGTAGCCCTGGAACCCCGTCGATCAGACGGCTCATCGATTGCGCTACCGACTCTCGACGCAGTGTAAAATCATTACTAGGAGCGGGCCGGACGTTCATATCCTTTGCTCTTAATATCTGAAACGGGGTCCGCTCATCCACCTGGCTACGTTGTTCGCCGGCCGGATCTCCGTACACCTGGAACTCATACCCAGGAAATTCCCTCTGCATTTCGGACAGTAAGAGCTCACTAAACCGTACTGCGCCCATGTCCTCTGTGACCAGTTCGTGAACCCAACGCCACCGACCAAGCATATCCCGCTGTCCAAATACCGCGGCGGGCGTTAGTCCAAAGTCAATACCAATGTAGATCACATGACCGTCGAGGGGCTCGAGCTTGTACTTTGAAATGTGGAGCTCATCACGGAATTCTGGATACACCGGACGGCCTTCGGAAATAAATCCGTACTGCCCATCGACAAAAACTCGAACCCACTCGTCATCTTTGCCGGCCATCAGTCGGTCGTAATATCCTTTCGGAAGGTTGTCGAGGTTCTCGGCCTCCTCGGATCTACCGGAAGGTTGCCGAAAAATCGTCCAACCTGGCGGACGCGATTCCTCGAACATTCGATAAAACCAGTGATCTGAGTCTGGCGGGTTCGTATCCATAACAACCCCGTACCAGGTAGGCCCGCCATCGCGCTTCGACGGGTATCTGCCGACACGGCCCTGGAGCATATCAACCACGGCCCGCGGGACCTCTTTGGCCTCATTTACCCAGGCTCCGGTCAACTCGAGCGACAGAAGTTTTTTAACATCGGCCGGTCGATCAAGAGCTCGAAACAGGATCTCGGTTTCAGTATCGCCATATTTAACAACGTGCATCATGTCCTGTTTGTGCAGTTTGCCCAGGTGTTCCTCGGGAAACCAATCAAGCCAGGTTTTCAAGGTGGTGTCAGCGAGCTCGCGATAGGTGTTGCGGACAATCGCCCAGCGAGTCCTGCGGATTCCATCTGGCCCTGGTTCCTGCTGCGTGGCCCGTCTGAATATCTCCCAGGAACAAGCGGATGATTTACCGGACCCAATGGGCCCGATGATCGCCCGCATGAAATCATCGCAATTATGAAACTCAGCTAGTGTGGTACTGGCCTGGTATTCGACTTCAATCATGGACTTGGTTGGGTTGGTATTGTCGGAGCTAATGGGGCCATGTTAAATCGGGATTGGGAATTGCTTTGCCCGCCGCGTAACATACGCGCCTCGTTCAAATCATTGACCATTCCCTCGAAAGTCGCCACACCAGCACCAGGTGGGCCAGCATTATTCGTCCATTCCGTATAATTACTTACCGCCCGCTTGTGCAGATAATCTGGTAACTGACCCTCCCCAGTACCCACGGGGGCCTGGGAAATCAACCAATCAATAAAAGCGTGTTCCTGAGTTGGCCCTCCTGCTGGATTTGCCCGTTTCCATTCCGACGGCAATAACCCCGCTTCGTGGTATCTGTTGATCTGTTCGTGGATCATTTCATGGAACACAACTTTCACTGTTGAATTAGGCATGATCGTCAAGTATCCATCCTTGACTATCGTTTCGTTTAATTCGGCATCTGTACCGAGCCCCTCGAGATTCATCAAAGGACTCACCCCTTGCTCGAGATAGTATTCTTGCCTCGTTCGCTCACCTGACCCAACCGTCAAACCGTGTGTGCTCCAACGGCGAGAGTCGCCTTCGTGTAGCTCTGGTGGGTGCTCAACTTTTTTCTGGTACGGCATGATGTCGCCTGATTGCCATTCGTTCGGATGATCTGGATGGTAGTTATGGGTTGGAACATCCAACCAATGCAGACCTATACGGTTCTGCTGTTTCATACTTTCCAGGAATCCAATCTGTCTGGATATGTCTACTGCCGCATCTGCGGAATTGCCAGGTTCCCAATTCGCATCGGCCTTGATCTGATCTTTGACGTCATTGCGCGTCACACCATAACGCCGCTCGTTCATTCGCGACCGCATATTGATGATCTTGTGTGCAGGAATTTTATTATCCCGCAGTTCCTTTATTTCATTTCTTGTCTTTACCTCATCGATCTCTGGTGGTCCTGCCAGTTCGGGCAAACGATTGGCCCTCGCAGTCCAGCCCCCTTTGTACTTCTCCCAACTGCTCAAACCCTGGTAGTGCGTCATCTGCCTGGATGACATACCTTGCAAAATTCCATCGATGTTGCCCTCGCCGGCCTCGGTCGTTGCTTCCTGCAACCACGTTTGCGCCCTGTGGTGGCCTACATTGACCGCGGTATCGAACGCCTTGATTGCAATAGGACCTGGGAGCTCCTTGTAGGGTTGCCACCAATCCTTGCGATAGATTTCTATGGCCTGTGCCATCGTTAAATTTTCTATGTCGAGCTCTGGATACGTTGCTTTCGATATTCCATACTTGGAATCTTCTTCACTGTTGTAACCACCTTCGTTCGGCATCAGATACGCAATCGCCCGTTCAAACTTATCCGCGTGGGATGCCGCTTTCTCATGCTGAACAGCAAATTCTTCAATGGGGTCTTTCTTTTCCGCTTCGATCCGCTGCCGCTCAACCTCCTGGCGTTGCTGTAGCTCCGCCTGGCGTTTGGACTCCTGGAGCTCAACCTTGCGCTTTTGTTCCGCCAGTCGCCCGGCCTCGAGTTTCTGACGCTTCTTTAGCTCCGCTTGACGCTTGGCTTCCTTGATCTCTGCCTTGCGTTTCTCCTCGGCTTCCCGCTTTACCTTCAACGCAGGAACTACGGCCTCGATGCCCTGTTTCTTTGCGGCATTGGCCCACTGCGTGAGCGCACCCTTCTTTGAATCTGGATCATATAGATCCGATTTCTTAAAAGCGGCAAGCTGTTTGGCAGTGACCGCTAACTGTTTGTTGCCCTTCTTATCCCAAAAATACATCGAGCCCTGGGCTTGAGCTTCTTTAATCGACTTCGGTTTGTTCTGCGCCATTGTCCTC
>CEPX01415157.1_pt1 | contig 22602 bp, 22 predicted proteins | sample 361361 | NCBI WGS metagenome assembly CEPX01 (sample SAMEA2619974, study PRJEB7988) | marine metagenome | biome: marine biome (ENVO:00000447); feature: mesopelagic zone (ENVO:00000213) & marine oxygen minimum zone (ENVO:01000065); material: "saline water (ENVO:00002010), including plankton...
GAAAAAAGGAATTTTAGTTCAAGGGCCGATAACAGAGTGGACTACTGACATAATTAAGGAATATAGAGAAAATTTTGACGATATAGAAATATTACTTTCAACATGGAATAATGAAGATGTTAGTGGAATTGAATGTGAGATACTTCAAGTGGAACCTCCAGAAAAAACATACCCGCACCAATCAAGTATAAATTTACAAATTAAAGGAGCACAAGAAGGATTAAAAAGAATAAATGCAGATATAATTTTGAAAACCAAAACTGATCAATTTATTCATAATAATGAGATTTTCAAGATTTTTGAAGACGAGTGTAAAGAGCATCAAATTATGACTACAGATCTTAATTCATGGAGAGATAAAGATTATAGAATAACAGACTTTTGTCAATTGGCAACAAAGAAAGTTTTAGAGGAGTATTGGAATAATATGCCATTGTATGATGGCAGTTATGCCATAGCACCAGAGGTTTATCTAACAAAAAACTATGTTGTTAATTTTAAGAAGGATAATAGACCATGGAATGAAATAATTGATAATTATTTTTGTATAAAAAATTATTATAAAGATTTTAAAATTGAATTTGAAAAATTTGTTGCAGATGAATCAAAACAAGAGTGGTTTAGAAAGAACATGAGTGTTGATGAGTAATTGATTGGATGTATAATTCAAGCAAGAATGGGTTCATCCAGACTACCTGGGAAAGTGATGATGAAATTAGATGATGAGAACACAGTATTAGAACATGTGATAAAACAATTATCGTTTTGTAAATTAATAGATAAGAAAATTATTGCAACGACTAACCTAGAACAAGATAATGTGATTGAAGAAACTGCAAAGAAATTAGGTTTAGAATTTTTTAGAGGCAGTTCGGAGAATGTTTTAGAGAGATATTATGAGTGTGCAAAGAAATTCAATGTAGATCATATTTTACGAATAACTTCAGACTGTCCACTGATTGATCCAGAGATTGTTGATAGAGTGATTGAAGAATATTTAACAAAAAAATATGATTATGTATCAAATACACTTCCCAGAACTTATCCTATTGGTACAGATGCAGAAATTTTTTCATTCAATATTTTAGAAAAAGCCTGGAAAAATGCAACACTATCATCAGAAAAAGAACATGTTACACCATATATTAGAAATAAAAAAGAAAGATTTAGACTAGGAAATATACAGAATTCTAAAAAAATAGATCATCTCCGTTGGACATTAGACAGAATTGAAGACTTTCACTTAATCAAGACAATAATAGATAAGATCGATACGAGACCAATTTTTATGGCAGACATATTAAATTTATTTTCGAAACAACCCGAATTAATAGAGATTAATGAACATATATCCTCTGATGAAGGAATGTTAAGATCTCTAGAAAGAGATGGGCAAGAGAGAGATGCTTCTTCAGATTAAATATGAATATTGTTAATTTTTGTTTTGAATTGTAACATGATACATCACATAATTAAATAAACAGAAAATTGAATAAGTTAGAACATTAGCAATTGCAATTCCTATAGTTCCATAAAGTGTTCCTAATCCAACCATTCCAGTAACCATTACAACACTAGAAATTATTCCACCAATAAGTGGAATTTTTGCATTTTCCATTGCTAATAATTTGGCAAAATAGAAAACGTTAATGGTTATAGGTATAACCGACAAACTCATTATTTGAATTAATAATATAACATCAGTATATGTTTCAAAAAATATCGGTAGTATAATTGGCAATGCAACTATAGAAAATGCAGTGATTAATACTGAAAATAAAATTGTATAATTCTGTAATTTCTTATTATTTATTCCACTTGCAGAAGTAGGTAATACAAATTTGAAAATTATACTTGGTATAATAGTTAGGATTAAGATTATTTGTTCTGCTAAAGCATAATTTCCTAGAACAGTTAGACCTAGAATAGGAACAATCAGTAGTTTATCTACTTGAACTGTAACAATATTGGTTAACATTAAAAAATAATTAGATGAAATAAAATTTTTATTTTTTTTAAGCTGTAAAAAATCTATTTTATATCTCCTTATACCATCAATTATCAGTTTAGAGTATACAAAATAAGATAAAGAAATTCCAAGTAGAATCCACTCTACTCCAAGAAGATGATACGCAGTGATTGAAAAAGAAACCATCAAGATTTTTTGGATAATTGAAATAATTGAATATTTTTTAAAATTTTTAGTTCCAAGAAGGCTTGATATTCCCAAAATGAAGATAACATTTCCTATAACTAATAGTCCAACGTCAAATCTATTGTAAACTAAGAATATGATAAAGAAAGAAATTATAGAACCAATTGCAGATATGAAGAATAATGTTGAAACAACAGAATTATTTTTTGCAAAATATACTGTAAGTGAATTTTGTGTGCCTATTAAAGAAAAAGTAGAGACAATAGCAGCAATACTGAGGAAATAATGAATTTCACCATATTGAGAAGGTAGAATTATTGCTGCGAGATAAAACCAGAATAATGCGGTTATTCCTTTTGAGCCAATATCACCAACACCGATTAGTGAAATTTCCTTTAAACTTCGTGTAAAATCCATATCATATTCCTTTTGCTCATGATTAAAATTCCTACTATTGTTTATAATCTAAATTGTTAAATTGTTAGAATATCACACATATCCCATTTTTCTTAATTCGTTTTCTATTTCATTAGAAGCAAGATCATTCTCGTTAATTTTTAATTTTTCATTGTGACTTAGAATATCATCTAAAATGGATTCCATTTCTGAAACTAAAGACGTATTTGATTGAGCAATATTATTTTCTTCAAAAGGATCACTTGAAAGGTCAAACAGATGAACTCTTTTTATTTTGGAGTCTTTGTCTCGAAAATATTTGAATTTTGAAGTTCTGATTCCTATAACATCATTTGATTCCATATCAATCATAGGATTACTTTCAACATATGCTGGTTCTTCTTTAAAAATTTCCTTACTTTTAAGTGGAAATAAATTTTTGCCATCAACAAGTGTATAATCAAATTCAGTTTTTGTAAGATAAGATAGAGAAGGTAGTATATCTATGAGCCTTACTTGTTTAGTAAAAATTTTATTTTTTTCCACATTTTTTCCTACAAACAATAAGGGAATTCGCAATTTTTCATCATAAACATCATGATCTAGGGAAAAACTTCCAGACAGCAAGGCTCTTTTCTCGTAAGATTTTAGATCATATTTAGATAATAAAGCAGATTTTTTTAGATTATTTTTTGATTCTTTAGAAAAGAAAATTTTGTCTTTTAATGGCTTAAGGAAATTTGGGGTATGAGTTACTAATTTCTTTTTTAAAATTTCATTTTCTCCATTATCTTCAAAATCAATAATTTCAGAATTTTTTTCTAGTTTTTTGATGTACGTTCCATGATCAGCAGTGATAATCAGAATTGTATTACTAAAATCTATATTTTTAATGAATTTTCCTATCCAAGAATCAATTGAGGATATTATTTTGTCATATTTTGAAAATCCAAATGATTGACTTTTGAAAGAAGATGGCACAACTAACGGGAAATGTAGATCCATTAGATGTATGTTTAGAAACCAAGGTTTGTTATTTGGAAGACATGAAAAGATATCTAGAATTTTTGTTCCCAGACCAGTATCTAATCTTTCAGTAAAATCATATAGATTATTTTTATTCTCAAATTCAGGAAATAGGCCTATTGTTTCAGAGAATGTGGGGGTAAAACCATAGAGAGAATAATCAGATAGTTTTAGAATATCAAACATAGTTTGGACATTATCATCTAATTTGTTAAAACGTGATGATCTAATTCCAGTTTTAAATGGATGTTTTCCAGTGTAAAGCCCAGCCCATGACAGGATTGTTGCATCAGAGGAAGAAATAGCCTGAGAGAAATAAGTGCCATTTTTTATAAGATTATCAATATTTGGTTTTTTGCTAGTATCAATATCAAAGAATTTATCAGATCTAAATGAATCAATTATCAGCAATATTACGTTAGGATTCATAGAATTAAGCAAGTTTTTGTCTTAATTTTTTTTGTGCAGGTATTTCAGAAGGCCAAATTCTTTTTTTACCATCACCTAATATTTTATCAATTAATCGGATATCTCTAACAAGTCTTTGCAATCCACTTACTTCTAAGGATGCAGCCTGATCCGAACCATACATCGTTCTATCTAGCGTTATATGTCTCTCAATAGAGGTTGCGCCAAGTAAAACGGCAGGAACACAAATGTTGTAGGAGCCAATTTCGTGTCCACTATATCCTACTTTACATTTGTATTTCTTTGCTAAGACAGGTATTAAACGCAAATTTGCTTCCTCATCAGACATGGGATAAGCACTATGAGAATGCATTAATTCAAATGGACATTTATTCTTCCGAAAAATTTTTACGGCATCCGAGATATTTTTCAATGAACTCATACCTGTTGAGATAAAAGTATATTTTTTTTCTTCTGCGATAGTTTCTAATAATTTTTTATGGACTAGCATTGCAGATGCCACTTTATTGTATTTTGTTTTAAATTTTCTCATTTCAATTTGACTTTGAATGTCCCAACATGACACATACCATGGTATTTTCATTTTTTTACAGTATTTGTCAATAATAGAAAATTGTTTTAGAGAAAATTCAAGACCATTTTTTTGATCACGAGTGGTTTTCCCCCAAGGACTTTCACGAGGAGAATCTAGAACATCAGCAGAGTAGACTTTATCTACATTACGTTTTTGAAATTTTACGGCATCACATCCTGCAGAAACAGCAATATCAACAAGTTTTTTTACATTATTCAGATCACCGTTATGATTAATTCCTATTTCAGCAACTATGAAAACCATTTTCTCACCATGCAGTCCATCCTCCATCTACAATAAATGTTGAACCTGTAACATAACTTGATTTTTGACTAATCAAGTATTCGATTATTCCATTCAATTCATTTTTTTTCATCATTCTTTTCATTGGTGTTAATTTAGAATATCCTTTAATGAATTTTGTATCTTGATTAAATTGCACTCCACCAGGTGCTAGGCAATTTACTCTAATTTTTGGTGCCAAATGAGTAGCTAAGAATTTTGTTAGGTTTATGACCCCAGCTTTTGAAACTGAATATCCAGGATGTTTATGTGACCCACCATACAAATCTGGACGTGCAGAGACTATTCCAGTTGTTGCAGAAAAATTAATGATTGAACCAGTTTTATTATTACGTGCAAATTCCCTACATACAGAAAATAATGATGTTAAATTTACATCTAAAAATTTGGAAAAAGAATCTAGTGAAATATTAAAAATAGTATTTTTTTTACGTTTTGGATCGACATGATCATTTAATGCAAAACAATTGATTAGTGCGTCGGCATGATTTTTTTTAAACCAATTTTTAACAAATGTCTCATCTGATAGATCATGACCTAATAATATATCCAATCTAATTATTTTATTTTTTTTTGAAAGATAGCGGGATATTTCTTTTCCCAAGAGACCTTCAGAACCTGTAATAATTATTTTCATGCCTATCTAAAACATATTTGTTATATCCATTTTTCAAGATATCTATTAACAAATTCTAAGTACTTTAAACAAGTTAATTCTGGATTAATCTTTTCAGAAAGATCTTCCCTAGCACCTTGAATTATTAGATCACCAGTATAATCAATATCTCTTAATTTTTGAAAGAAAATATCAAAATCTACATCTCCTGATCCTAAAGGGACAGTTTTTCCGTGTATGTGTCTGTCTTTAACATGAATATTTACTATCCAATTTTTCAAAGTGTCTAATTCTTCAGAAGTAATAAAATTATTTGATATACTATTTCCTATATCATAATTAGCTTTGACATTTGGATGATTAAATTTTTCAAGTAAATTTAGGAAAGTCTTAGGTTCTAAATCAGTTTCTAAACCAAGTATAACACTACATTCTTCAGCACATGAAATTATAGATTGCAAATTTTTTAAGATTTGTTGTTGATGATCAGAATTTTTCAGTGATGATGAGTCTACAAATGGTAATTCTAGAATTTTTATATTACATTTATGACATTGGTAAATTAATTGTTCTAAGATTTTTAGATTTTGTTCAATTATTTTTTCAGGATTTTTAAATAAATAATTATTCATAAAAATATCCGCACATAAAGAATTGATTTCAATACCATTATTTCGTGATATTTTCAGAATTTCATCTATTTTCTCGTCATCAAAAATTGGATTTGAATTTTCATCTACAATCCATTCAATCGTATTAAATCCTAATTTTTTAGCTTGTTGAAATTCATTTTCCCAAGAATTATGTGGAAACGCTTGAATTCTATTATTAATCGGAGCAGAAAGTCTACCTTGCATTATTCCTAACTTATTTTTCAACAGTCAAAAGAATCTTAATCTTCAAATATTATAGTATTTGGACAAAATTGTAAATGAAAAAAGAACTCAAATCAAGACTAAGAAAAATAAAATTAGTGATTACTGATGTAGATGGGGTGTTAACTGATGGTGGTATGTATTATACCAAACAAGGTGATATTATGAAACGTTTTCATGTGCGAGATGGAATGGGTGTCACATTATTGAGAAATATGGGAATTCCTACAATAATTATTACAAAAGAACAAACACGGATGGTAAAAATATGGAGTAAGAATATGAAAATACAACAATTACTGGATGGTATAAAAGTTAAAGAATTAACATTGAACAAAATTTGTAAAAATAATGATGTAAAACCTAATGAGATTGCTTACATAGGTGACGATGTTAATGATTTTGAAATTCTTAAGAAAGTTGGTTTAGCTGTGACACCAAGAGATGGAATTGGTTCTATAAAGAAAATTTGTCATCATGTATGTTCAAAAGATGGGGGACATGGAGCGTTCAGAGAACTTGCAGATTTGATATTGGAGATAAAAAATGAAATTAAAAAATAATAAAATTGATCGAGTTTTTGAATCTAGTTCAGATGCAATACTTGATTCAAAAAAATTGTCAAAAGAAATTGAGAAAAGTATTACTCTAATAATAAAATCAATAAAAAATGGTAATAAGATAATACTTTTTGGAAATGGTGGTAGTGCTGCAGATGCACAACATATGGCTGCTGAATTTGTAGGCAGATTCATGAAAGAAAGAAAAAGTTTTCCTGCAATTGCGTTATCAACAGATTCATCAATAATTACTGCAATTGGAAATGATTATAGTTTTGAGAAAATATTTTCAAGGCAAGCTGAATCGTTAGTAAAAAAAGGAGATGTCATTATAGCGATTTCAACTAGCGGTAAATCAAAAAATATTCTAGAAGGAATAAAAACTTCGAAAAAATTAGGTGCAAAGATCATATCCCTTACAGGAAAAAATGGGGTGAAGATGAAATTAGATTCAGATATTTTTTTGAACGTTCCATCCACTATAACTTCTAGAATTCAAGAGGTACATAGAACAATAATTCATATTATTTGTGAGATAGTAGAAGATGAGTTATCTAAGAGAAAATAATGAAAAAAACTATTGCGTTAATTCTTGCTAGAGGCGGTTCGAAAGGAATTCCTAATAAAAATAGTAGAAATTTTTGTGGTATACCTCTAATAGGATGGTCAATACTACAAGCTAAAAATACTAAGGGTATTTCTGATGTTTGGCTGAGTTCAGATAGTAAAAAAATTTTAAAAATTGCAGAAAAATTTGGTGCAAAAACAATATGTAGACCAAGAAAACTATCAACATCCACAGCAAATGGAGATGATGCGTATTTACATGCATTAAATTTTATTGAAAAAAATTCATGCATGCCAGATATTGTTATTGCATTACAAGCAACTTCCCCAATTAGAGAATCTAAAGATTTGGAAAAAGGATTAAAAAAATTCAAAAATGGAAAATATGATTCGTTATTTTCATCATGTTTAGCTGAGGATATTTTATTTTGGAAAAAATCTGGAAAGATATTAAAAAGCATTAATTATAATTATCGAAAGAGACCTAGGCGTCAAGATTTTAAAGACTATGTAATTGAAAATGGTTCTTTTTACATTTTTACTCCACAACTTATTCGTAAATTAAAAAATCGATTAGGGGGGAAAATAGGTAATCATGTAATGGAATCATGGAAATTATTTGAATTAGATAAACCATCAGATGTGATATTTTGTGAATTAGTTATGAAGAACTATATTTTAAAGAATAAAAAATTCAAACTGGTAGAAAAATGAGAGTCGTATATCATAATGGGAAATATGTTCCTGAAAACGAAGCTAAAATTTCAATTTTTGATTCTGCGTTAATGTTTGGAGATATGGTTTTTGAAATGACACGTTCATTCAATAAAAAACAGTTTAAACTTAAAGAACATATTGATAGGTTATTTGCATCTATAGAACATGTAAAGATTCCAATTAATATATCAAAAGAAGAAATGGAAGAAATTTGTTACAAGACAATTGAAAAAAATGAAGCAGTTTTTGCAGAATCAGATGAACATAGATTAATGATTAATGTGAGCAGAGGCCCTCTTTCAATATATAGTGAGATTTTTGATAATAAATTAGAACCTACAATTATGGTGGCAGATTTTCCATTGAAATGGACTGTGCAAGGTATGGGAAAATTATTTGATACGGGGATTAACGCAATCATCCCAAAACAAAGAGTTATTCCAGAAGAATTACTTGATCCTAAAGTCAAAAACCGTAGTAGGCTGCATTATATGATGGCTAATATTCAAACATCTGAATTTTCAGGTGAGAATAATTGGCCACTATTATTAGATCCAGATGATTTTATTGCAGAAGGAAGTGGAGATAATTTTTTTGTTGTAAAAGATAATGAATTGTATACTCCTGAACCAAGAAATATACTAGTTGGAATTAGTAGAAACTATATTCTTGAATTGGCAGAAAAATTGGGGATTGAGTTTCATGAAACTAACTTGCAAGTAAAAGATGTCGAAGATGCAGATGAGGCATTCATGACTGCTACACCATTCTGTATGTTACCTGTTACAAGTATTCATAGTAATGACATAGGTGATGGAAAACGAGGACCCGTTTTTGATAAATTATTAGATAAATGGAGTGCTAGTGTAGGAGTAGACATAGAAAAACAAATTAAAAATTTCAATAAAGAATTAGAGAATAATGATGTTTCTGGTCCTTCACCATACCAATTTAAAACAAAAGTAAATAATGAATAGAAATGGATTTAGAATTAAAAGGTAAAACTGCATTAGTCTCAGGTTCAAGTCGCGGTATAGGATTAGCAATTGCAATGTCATTACATAATGAAGGATGTAATGTAATGATAAATGGAAGAAATAGTAAAAAATTGAAAGTAGCGTGTAAAAAAATTGGTAGTAATGCAAGATATTTTGCAGCAGATGTTACAAAGAAATCAGAATGTATAAAATTAGTAAAATATGTAAAAGAGACTTTTGGAAATATAGATGTATTAGTATGTAATGTAGGAGATGGAAATTCATCTAGACCAGGATATGAAAAAGATTTAGAATGGCAGAAAATGATTGACGCAAATTTTAATTCTTCCGTTAATCTAATTAACGCATCAAAACAATCATTAAAAAAAACATCTGGTTCGATTGTATGTATTTCCTCAATAGCAGGTATTGAAAGAACTGATGCTCCAGTGCCATACTCAATTGCAAAATCAGCTTTAAATTCTTATGTTAAAAATTCTTCAAGACCGTTTGCAAAACTAGGAATAAGAATTAATGCAGTAGCGCCAGGAAATATTTTATTCAAGGGTTCGGTTTGGGAAAAAAAATTAGTAAAAGATAGAAAAAATGTACTTAGTATGATATCATCAAAAGTAGCTATGAATAGATTTGGAGATCCAATTGAAATTGCTAATGCAGTTTTATTTTTATCATCTCCAGTTTCATCATTTACTACAGGAAATGTTTTAGTAGCAGATGGTGGACAAGTTAGAAGTTAAGTAAATTATTAAGAAATATTGAGATATTATGGATATAGTTTTTGGTTACCGCCGGACCATCCATTAGTTTCATTAAATTCTTCTAGAGTTATTTGCAATGCATTTCTTTGAATGCCATTTGTAACCATTCTTGTTCCATGAGCAGAATTAGGACTATCATGAAATAATGCCAGAGTATTATCTAGATCATAGGGTTCAAAAATTATTGTAGATTCATCTTCATCAGTCGCCATATATGTTCCACCAGCTTCACCATCCTTCCAGCCCTTCGAAAAGTAAAACATCATTACCAATGTACTTGGTCCAACATTATGTGTATGTGGTAATTGGAAACCACCATCACTATATGCAATAAATTTAAAATGTTTTAATTTATTCACAGGAACCCCAGAAAACATTCTCCAATTACCAATAAACTCTTCAGATTCTGCATATAGTTTTAGTTTATTCCAATTTTCACTGAATCTTTCATCAGAGCCAGGTAAGACAGGTTCAAGTTTTTGATAATTTGATTTTCCCCATTGCATAACAAATTGAGTTTTTGACATATCAGAACCATCTGTAAAATCATCTATTTTTGGATAAGTACCATACAAACTTTCATAGAATGCATCAGTGAAGATATTTTTGATATAACCAAATTTAAAAGGCTGTTGATTTTTAAATTCTTGTGATTTTTTAAACACAGTTTCCCAATTAATTATATTCATTTTGATTCGATTTTATTGCGATTGCATGCATTTTATAAAGAATTGCCATGAGAAATGTCTTATATGATTTCTTGATTAATGGTAACAAAAATTTGTATTTTAATCCTAACTTAACATCGATGTTAACAAGTATAGAAGTTCCATTTTCAGTATCCGAGAATTTTATTTCAATGATTGAACCTTTTGCAGGACCAGACAATATTTCACTTTTTAACACATCGTCGTGGGGAACATAATGTTTCGTTTGTTGAATAAATGATTTTGATATTACTGAAGATAGATGTAAAGTTTCTTCAGTTATTGTGTAGGAAGGAGTATGTTCTAAGATTATTACAGATTTGATTTGATCCGGGAGATATTTTGGAAATTCGATATAATCTGTTGCTAATTCAATTAGTTTATTTTTTGAAGATGTAAGGTTTAGTGAAAAATCCATAATATAATGATGAGCAAGATTTCTATGTTAATATGGTTTACGAGTATTTTTGATTATGAAAATTGAATGTAGAGTATTTCAATTTAGTTTGGGACTGTTTATTTTACCTATATGTGCTAAAGTTAATGCTTGAAAGTTAGATTCAAGAGTTCCAAGCATTTTTTTAATTTTGATTTCAGGTATGTCTACATCAACTAGTCCACCTTGATGATAGAATTTATTTTTAAATAATGTTCCAAATTCCATCCAGTTAAATTCAAAAGAATTCTTTTCAAGAAGAGCTACATATTGATCAAGATGTACAACATTTGGCTTAATTTTTAGGCTATCACGAATTAATTTTGGGAGGGTGGTTATATCTTTAACAATATTTATCGAGGGTAAGATGGTATAGCCTCTGTTTACAAACACTAAAGCAGGTTTTTGAAAGAAAGTAGATTCAAGTGCAGAAGTTCCAGCTATATTAACCACTAAACTACAATTTTGTAGCAACTTTTCACTAGGATATGAAGGATGTATTAGACTTGTATTAGGTATTTTCATAATAGATTTGTACTCATCAATATCTCGCCATTCGCGTGAAACTTGACTAGGATTTTCCTTTACATATAGTGTGTATCCGACTGGTAATGATTTAGCAATATTTCTAATAATTTCAATTTGATTTGTATGAAATGGCGCATCGATTAACAAATTTCTTTCCAGATCAACAGCTAATGGGAAATATACAAAATTAGTTTGTAGGTTTACATTTTGCTCCAGAGTTGAATCAATAAAAGATTGTCTTTGTCTTTTTTTTAGTAGAGAACTCATCATAGAAAGAAATACTTTAGATTTACTTCTACCAAAATAATTATAATGTGTGTTTACATTTTCATTTTTTTGTTTTAGAAATTTTAAACCACTTTTAATCAAGTGGAGATTAGATTTGGTATGTTCTTCATCATAAGATTTTATTTGTTTAGAAATTTTTTGTCCCAATAATAATTCTTTTAATTGCTCAATGTTACGTCCAAGAGGTTTAATATTCTCAAGTTCATTAATTGAGTCAATTTTTCCTGGTTCTTGAGATATTATACATTTTCCAGAGAACGGAGCATAACCTAACATTAGAACTTTAATTCCTCTTTTAAGACATAATTGATATAATAGTTCAAGGTGATGGAATGCAGGTTCTTTTGTAATAAGAAAATCAGGTTTTATTTCATCTAATACTCGTTCAAAGAATTTGCATGATTGTTCCTCAATTGACAGTATTTCATTAGTTGTGAATTTATGAAAATCGTAGAATCTATAAAAAATTCTTTCGTTTATGGCAAGTTTCCAAATTGGGATATCATATTTTTCTTCAAAATTTTTTAAATATTCTTCATCAATATTTTGATTAGGAGAAATATTATCGTGAAAAAACCAGGATTTTTTAAAATTTACAAGAGTTTGTGATTCAAAAAAGTTTTTAGGTTTTTTAGTAATATCAATTATAGAGAAGGAATCAGCATCTAATTTTTTTTGTAGGTAATAAGAAAGAAAGAAATGAGTAAAATCTGCACCTAACCAGAATAAAAGCTTGGGTTTCATATGGAATTTATTTGAGTGAAAAGGCGGTAAATGTAATTGATGTATTAATAGTAGGTTCTAGTATTACAATTTGATTATTACTAAGAATTTTTTTATGATACATAAATGCTAAAAAATTGGTAATCTAAAAAACATTACCGTCAATTGTTATTTTTTGGTTTAAAATGAACTGAATTTATAGGATAATTACCACATGCACATACAAAATTAGAGAAAATAAAACAATAAGAAATCAATAATAAGTTTTAATTTAAATAACTTTTATGACTTAATAATTGAAAAAAACTGCAAAATTCATTAAATTATTTGATCCGAACGTTGGATTAGAAGAAGAAGAGTCATTAAAAAAAACACTTCATAGTCACTTTTGGGCATCTGGTGCAGGAACAAATTCTGTTCAAAAATTTGAACGCGAATTTAAGAAATATGTTAGTTCAAAAGATTGTGTTGCAGTAAATAGTGGTACGGCAGCTCTTAATTTGGCATTATCATTAATAGATATTAGAAATAAAGAGGTAATTGTACCGTCATTAACTTTTGTTTCTACAGTTAACGCAATAAAATTCAATCATGGAATTCCTGTTTTTATTGATGTTGATCCAAGAACCGGTTGTTTATCAACTGATAACCTAGAAAAATTAATTTCCAAAAAAACTAAATTAATTTTACCAGTACATTTTGGAGGCATGCCTTGTAATCTTAAAAAGATCATCAATATTTGTAAGAATCATAATCTTCATTTGGTGGAAGATGCAGCTCATGCGACTGGTTCCAGTTTTAATAAGAAAAAAATTGGCAGTCATGGAGATTTCGTGTGCTTTAGTTTTCATCCAGTGAAAAACCTTGCCATGCCAACTGGTGGATTAATTTCATTAAATAATTCTAGTTTTAAGAAATCGCGAGAAATTTTAGAATCTAGACGTTGGTGTGGAATAACAAATAGAAAAAATATGTTTTATGATGTTAAAGAATTGGCAGATAATTATTATATGAATGAATTTTCAGCCAGTCTTGGATTAGTGCAATTAAAAAAATTAGATAAAATGAATTCGGTTAGGAGGAAAATTGCAAAGATGTATGATAAACAGATCAATTCTGAAACAAAAATGCCTCTAGACCTTAATTGTTCATATCACTTGTATTGGATTCTGGTTAAAAATCGTACTAAATTTATAAAAAAAATGAATGAGAATGGAATTGAGGTTGGTATACATTACAAACCTGTTCATCAGATGACATTATACAAGAATTCTACAAAATTACCAATAACAGAAAACATGGGCAACCATATAGTTTCATTACCAATGCACCCAAATCTAACTGGCAGTGATATTGAAAGAATAATTCAAAGTGTTAATGAATTTTCAAATTAAATTAAAAATTTAGGTTTTCAATCGCTCTTACTTGATTAACTAGTAATTTTAATTCATCAGTATCTATAGATGATGATGCATCAGGTCCTCTAGAATTTTTTAGTTTTACATGTTTTTCTATGAATATTTCTTTAGATTTCATTTGTTTTTTTATTAATGCGAAAACTATAGGAGCAATTATGCCTAGAGTGTGATCAGAGAAACCATCATAAGTTTTAGCTTGTTTCCAGTTTATTTTTTTTATTTTGGTAGGGTACTCCGATATACAATAACAAAATAATGATTTATTATTTTTGAATATTTTTTTGATTTTTGACTTATTGCCACCCATCCCCATACTGATAATAACAGGTTTCTTTGTTTGTGCAATTTCATGAAGAGTTTCAGAGGAATATGGATCAGAAAATAGGCAAGTTCTAGATGCAATTTTATATTTTCTTACGCCTAATGATTTCAAATAATCAACTGCTTCAGGATAAAAAGCGCTACAAAAAAATTCAATACCTATGCTGTCTGCATAGTTTTTTAGTTTTTTTGCCTTATCAAATGATATTTCAGATTTTTTGATAAATTTCCATTCTGGGTGATCTTTTTTGTATAGATCTATAGCTCTCCATATTTGAAATTTAACTGCGTCAGCACCACTTTTTTTTGATTCTTGAATTAACTTTTTAGCTGTAGTTATACTTCCTTCCCAATTTGATGCAATTTCTGCTACAACAAATACTTTCATTCTGGAACAAACCTTATTTTATAGTCCATAAGAAATCGCATGAATGCAATTTCTAATTTATTATGTTTTTTTGTATATGATCTTTTCATTACATCAAAAAATGTACTGTCAGAGTTTTTTTCTAATATAGTTTCAGAACAGTTTATAATTAATTGTTTATTGCCTAGAAAAATTTTCTTTATTTTATCATCAAAATCAATTTCAATTGTATTGGTTTTTGCAAAATCAATTGAAAATTTTTTCATTAATTTGTATTTTTCATCAGGCCTGAGTTTTTTATATGCTTTCACATCATCTGCAATTGATACAGGCTTAGCTGGAGTACCAGCAACAATAGTATTATCTGGAATATCGTTAGTGATAAGTGAATTTGTTAAAGCAATGACTTTGTTACCAATCCTGACACCAGGACTAATAGTTATAGAGCCGACACCCCAAAAGTCATCACCTATGGTTATTGCACCGGATTTGCATTCAATATTTGGCATCCCAATTAACAATCTACAACCTTCAACAATATCTCCCCAAGCAGCATGTGTCCAAATTTTTGAGTATGCACCAATTCCAGCATTATTTCCAATTTTTAATTTGTCTGTTGAATTAATTATAGAGTTTTGACCAACCCAAACATTGTGTCCTATACTACAGGATTTGTAACCAGTAACTAGAGTGTTATTATGAAATGTGCAGTAATCTCCAGTCGTAAATTCTTCATCAGAAATATAGAATCTACAATCATTGTGGATTTTATTATAATCTCCAAATTTGATTAATCCTTGTGTTGATGAGGAATTAGTTTTACTAAAAACACAATTAGTTCCAATTTCAACATCTTTGCCTAATTCTATATTAGCATCATCCACATTTTTTTGATATTTATCCTTAAGATAAAATTATCTATTGATTGTTCAAAAAATCATCGTTTATTTCATTAATTAGAAATATCTAAAATCTGTGAAACAATATTCTTTGAGGCAGAACCTTGATTGATCAAATATTCGTCAAGGAATTTTTTCTGAGAATCTATGACTTCTTGTCTAAATTTATCACGAGTAATTAATTGGTTTAGTATTTTTTGAAAATCATTTTTTTCTGTATTTAAACAAGAGCCATCACCAAAGTCATCATACCATTCACCAAAAGATAATCTAATTACAGGTTTATTCATGATGATTGCATCTAAAACACCAGTTGAAATACTAGTACCCAAAGATATCACAACGTCGGATGATTCGATTAGAGATTGTAAATTAGATTTTTTTAGAACACGAATTGATGAATCAATTTCTTTGGCGATAGTTTTCTCATCATGATCTTTTTCATATGGATGAAGTTTTACAATGAGTTTTTTGTTTAGATTTTTTGTGGTTTGGAATATGTGCTTCAATGAATTTCTGTATTCGTCAAGTTCTTTTGGAGAATAATCATGAACATCAACACATATTGGACCTTCAGTTATTAATAATAGATGTTTAATTTCTTTATTAGAATTTTTGATTTTGAATAAATTATCATGGGAAAAAGATCCTAATGCAGAAATTTTATTTAGGTTCATATTAAATTTTTTTGCAGTATTTATCATATAATTACCCCAAACGAAAAAATGATCAGAATCATGTAGGATGCTTTTAGTAAATTTATTTAATTTAAAACCACCAATACTATTTTTAAGAAATCCATGTTGGAGAAGAATGACAGGAATTTTTAATGATTTTGATAGAGATAGGATGATTTGTTCAGTGGTTCCACTTTCAGATTGGATTACAACGCTATTTGGTTTTATCATCCGAAGTATTTTATTTGCAAGTTCAATTTCTAGAATTGATTTTTCTAGTCTTTTTTTGAAGAGTTCAGATAAGTGTGGTTTTATGAACTTCCATAGAGAAAATCCATTTATTTTAAATATTTTATAGAAGATTTTTTCTTCGTTAAATAGAGTTTCCGAGATTACTTGTTTATCGTGAACTATCCTAGAAACTGTTTCAAGTACTTCATCGGTTATTAGATCAGCGTATGAGGGTATGATTAGATCATAATTTCTGACTATTTGTAGTGATTTTAAATTCCATATAGCAGGGCGTCTTCGACAATATGAGATAGTTATAATATCATTATTTTTTAATTCTTGAATTAATGATTCTGAATTAATTGTATGAAATTCAACTAATAAAACAGAGTTTTTTGTTGGTTTTGATGAGTTTTTTAGTAATGGATTAACTAATTTTTCAGAAATATGTTTTAGTCTACTGAAATTTTCTGAAGATAATTTTAATGAGAGAATATTTGTATCGACTTGAAGATAATCATAAAAATAACTTATGTTATAGTTTTTTCTACTTATATTTTGAAATTCTAGTTGTAAACATTTTCCTAATTCACAAATTAGTGGGCTGGCAAGGAAACTTTGTGTTTTGTATTTTTTGGAGATTTTTACAAGCTCAAAAAACTTTTTTGTAAGAGGGATTAAAAACATCCAGAATTCAATGTAAAAAAGTGAACCGAGGTTTACATTTTTATGTTTTAATTTTTCATTAACGACCTTAGAAGTATACCAGTTAGAAAAATCATATGTTTTTTCTTGAAGTAACTGAAATTCATCTTTATCAATAAATGAGTCACTAATTTGATGTTCGATATTATTTTCGTTTAGCATTATGTGCGATTTTTGATCAAATGTGATGAATGTGTGATCATTTACAAAATTTTTTATTTCATTATAGGAGATTGTTTCGTCAATTAATATTATATTATCAGATTTCATTTTTTAATCCAGACTATGGTTTGGACAATATCATATTTAGAAAGATATCTATCAATTCTTTTGGACTGATTTTAATTCTGTTATTAATTCATTAGTTTGGGATTCAGTTAGTCCATGAATTGAACATCCATCTTCTAGTGATTCACCTAATGAAGCCTCACACCCAGCACAGTAAAGCCCAAATTTTTCTAGTATTTCTATAGTTTTTTTATCACCATGTTCAATTATATCTGCCAATGCAGTTTTTTTATGAAAAGAAAATTGTAATTCATTATTTTTACCATATGTGTAATCTACTCTAGCTTGCCATGGCGCATGAAATAATTTCCATAGTGCAATGTTGTACGTATCAGGATTTCGATCATATATCCCCCAATATCCAGACTGAACCTCATCCCATGAGAGATCGTTTTTCAGTATTTTTTGTATAATTCCACCAGGACACCAGATCGACATATGAAATTTTTTTGCATCTTCGTATGGATGGCAAGTGACTAAACCAGAATTAAATTCAATTAGACAATCAATTTTTGTTTGATTTTGCTCAGCAGTTAATCTAAGTATGTAATCGCCAATATTTTTTGTTGTTTCAGAATGACTAAAGTTTTCAAAATAGTCTTTGATTTCTTTAAATCCAATTTGAAAATCTTTCGGGATGAATTGCTGATTTTCTTTATATCGTTCTGGATCAGATAAGTAGCCAGACATAAAATCGCTAGTATAGAATTTTTCCCGATTTTTACGAGTACTGAAGGTATTATTTTTTCCATCCCAGGTTTCACCAGGAAATATTTCTAATACTTCAACATCATCTTTCTTAAAGAATTCAACAACATCATGTGGTGTATTCTTCGGTTGTAATTTTATATATTTTTGATGTTCGGGCAAATACAAACTATTAAAATTTGCAAAAGGCAAAATAAATTTAGGCTTCATTATTTCTTGAATTTGTTTAATCATTCGTAGCATACCTTTATTTCTAGAATTCATGATATTCAATTTTGATTCCGAATCTAGATGAGTCCATGTAGCAGGGAAACCACTTGCAGGAGAAAATTGGATGCATAGAAGATCAACCTGACTTATTGTGTTTTTTAGTGTCCAATTGAAACCTGCGTCATTAATATTTAAGATTGAAAAATTTCCTAGTTGTAGATAAAATATATTATCAGACCAAACACTTCCAGAATTAAATGATGTCACATGAATTTTATCATTTAGTTTATGAACTTCACCAGAATGTAATGAAGTAACATCATTAAACCCTAACTTTTTCAATCGGGATGAGAGTCTTTGATTATCAACATCAGGAACAAAAATGGGAGTATTTTTATCAAATTTCGATAATGTGAATTCGTGAAGATGATCTGTATGTTCATGTGATATTAAAATTGCATTAATTTTTGGTAAATCTTTAACTTTGAGATTTGATGGGGGATAAATTATCCACGAACCATGTGTTGCAGGACCTTCAATCCATGGATCAAAGAGAATATTGAATGACTCCCATTCAATCAGTAGTGCTGCATTACCCACAACAGTAATTTTCGGAGGTATTTTTGGACCAGATAATTGCTTTATTGTATTTTTTATTTTATCAGGAAAAGTTACAAATAAAGAATTATCAACTTCTTCTACCATGAATTTTGATAAACATTCTTGTGGAGCGTTAATCGATCTACCGGTTGAAGGATCATACGTCCAATTATGGCTTGGACATCTCCAATGGGTTTCGTGAAAATCATTTACTATATTATGTTGGTGTGAGCATACTGCACTATAAAGAACTGGTTTGCCACCAACTTTTGCTAGGATAAATGGATCACTGTCAACTTCAATAGAAATAGGAGTTTTCTCTAATAACGACACTGAGCCTATGTTATATTTCATTTTATTTCACCAATTTTATGACTAATGTAAGATTTTTTGTCAAGTTTGTGTAATAAAGAGTCATGTAAAGTATCATCAATAATAACATGATTGTCCAACTTTTCTTCTAGTACGAATCCTATTTCTTCCATAGTTTTGATTAGATCTGATCTAATATCATAAGTCTCAGTGATTATTTTTTCAAATTTTAACTCAGAGAATATAATTTCAGATAGTAATCGTAAGAAAATCGTAAAATCTTGTTTATGTAATTTTTTAGCAGATGCTCTTCTAGTTTCATTCAAAAATGATAATTCAGTTTGTTTTTTTTCCCAATCAATATGAACTAAACCACCATATCCAATACATTGATTTTTCAGAATAAAACTGAATAAAATCTGTTCAGGTTTTTTTGCTGTAAATGATTTTTTTACTATTTTTTCAAAATATTTTAATTGTGCAGAATCAGAAAGAGGATGAGTTTGTCTCAGAATGTTTATTTGATCATTACGCCAATTCTTGATTTTTAGTATATCAGAACGGCGTATTGGAATAATTTTATAATTCTTATATTGATAGGAATTTCTCTTAAGGAATTTGTATTTTCTAGAACGCATAATTTTACTAAGTTCATTATTCATTTAGTATCATAAAAATCCAGAATCCTGAATTAACTTCTTCATTTCCGGAATTGATAATTTTTCCGCAAGATCAGAAGAATATTTTTTTACTCCAACTAATTTTTCGATTTTTGGGTAAGTTTGCTCTAATTTTTCATGTTTATATTGAGGATCAAGAATCATGTACATGTCCTCATATTCAAATGTATTAGATATTTCATCTTCATTAATCAGAGTTTCATGAAGTTTTTCTCCAGGTCTAACTCCAATAGAATCACTTCCAGTATCAGTTAATAATTCATTGAGAATGTTCTTTACATCAGAAAGAACATATGATTTTAATTTAGGAACAAAGATTTCAGAACCTTTTGCTTCGGAAGTTGCTTTAAGAATAAAATCTAATGCTTCATTCATAGTAATATTAAATCTAGTCATAGTAGGATCAGTCATAGTGATTTTTTGGTTATTCTTTAATTGTTTGATAAATTTTGGAATTACAGAACCACTGCTTCCAAATACATTACCATAACGAACAGCTGAAAATGTTGTACGATGTTTTTTGGGATTTGAATAACGTTGTGCAGTAATGAAGAGTTTTTCCATTAATAGTTTTGTCGCGCCATATGTGTTTAATGGAGAAACTGCTTTATCGGTTCCAATGCAGATTGCTTTTTCAATATTGTTTTGTAAACATGCATCTATTACATTTTGAGAACCATGTACATTCGTTTTTATTGCCTCAAATGGATTATACTCAATCTTTGGCACATGTTTAAGGGCCGCAGCATGAAATACAAAATCAACATCTTCTGTAGCTCTAATTATTCTAGGAAGTTCTCGTACATCACCAACTAGGAATCTAAGACGTTTATCATTAAATTGTGATTCCATCTCGATTTGTTTCAGTTCATTTCTACTGAAAATTCTAATTTGTTTAACATCAAGAGAAAGTAATCTCTCAGTTAATGCGTTGCCTAGCGAACCAGTACCACCAGTTATAAGAACAGTTTTTCCTTCAAACATGATAAATCAATTATTTCTATTCTAAAAAACCTTCTTCATCTTTTATTCTATGTCAAGTAACATATTCATTTTGAAGAGTTTTAATTTTGGCGATAACTAGATCCTGTTCTTTCTTCGAAATATCAGGATAGATAGGTAACGATAGGATTTCATCATAAACTGCGGATGAATTATTTAATGAAGAAAATGATTTTGCCTCTTTCTGATATAGTGTGAATTTATGAAGGGGTTTATAGTGAACAGATGTTCGTATTCCTTGCTGAAGTAGTTTCTTAAAGAGTAGATTTCTATTTAATCCATATGAACTTTTTACTTTGATTACGTACAGATGCCATGAATGTTTTTCAGATGTTGGAATTTTCAACGGTGTTTTTATTCCTTTTATTGTTTTTAGATTGTTTGTGTAGTAGTTTGCTGCATTATTTCGTTTTTTATTCCATTCTCGAAGTTTTTTAATTTGACTCAAACCCAGTGCTGAACGTATTTCATCTAATCTGAAATTGTATCCATATTGTTTTATATCATAATCCCATGGCAATCCAGAAGTAAATCTTTGAGTATAAGTTTTAGAAATACCATGGTTTCTACAACTAGTTAAGAATTTTGCGAATTTTTTAGAATTACAAATTATCATACCGCCTTCAATAGTAGTCATGTTTTTTGTAGGATAGAAGCTAAAACATCCAGTTGTACCAAAATTTCCAACGTGTTTTGAATCATATGTTGTGCCAATTGCGTGTGCACAATCTTCAATGATTGCAAGATTATTTCTTCTAGCTAATCCAACAATTTTTTTCATATTACAAGATTTTCCTGCAAAATGAACTGGGATTATGGCTTTTGTTTTTGAAGTAATGTTTGATTTTATTGAATCGACTGAAATATTAAGATTATTTTTTTCTATATCTGCAATAACAGGAGTTGCACCAGTTGCCAGAACTGCATTTGCAGTAGCTACAAATGTTATATCAGGAATAATGACTTCATCGCCTTTTCCAATGCCTGATGCAAGTAAACTCAGTTGTAATGCAGACGTTGCGTTAGATACACCAATAGCATATTTTGATCCAGTGAATTTAGCAAATTCAATTTCAAATTTTTTTAATAATGGACCATCGGTTAACAAACGTGAGTTTAGGGCATTCGCGATAGATTTCTTATCATCAGAGGTTATTATAGGCACAACAAAGGGTACATTAATTGATGAATCACCAAAAACATCAGGTTGTTTGTTATTTTTCATTAGTTCTCAAACGACTCATTTTTTTTTACTTGTATAGTTTTCTCATAAACTCTAAGCATTTCATGAGTCATACTAGAAAGATTTGCTTCGTTATAGACCATATCAAATCCTGTTTTTGCTAATTTTTCACATTTTGAAGGGTTTTCTAATAATTCCAGAATTGCATTACCAAGTTTTTTTGGATTGGAAGGAGGAACAAGTAAACAATTTTTTTCGTGTGTAATTGTGTAAGGGATTCCATGAGCAGTAGTACTAATCACAGTTTTTTTACATGCAAAAACTTCCAAAGGGGTTAACGGAGAC
>CEPX01111143.1_pt1 | contig 22600 bp, 24 predicted proteins | sample 361361 | NCBI WGS metagenome assembly CEPX01 (sample SAMEA2619974, study PRJEB7988) | marine metagenome | biome: marine biome (ENVO:00000447); feature: mesopelagic zone (ENVO:00000213) & marine oxygen minimum zone (ENVO:01000065); material: "saline water (ENVO:00002010), including plankton...
CCGTTCAAATTTACCAACCCTACGCATTGCTTTACTTCTAGTAGCGTATTCTATGCTGCGTATTTGTAAATGTACAAAGTTCCCGAAGCCTGATCGATCAGGGTCGAAATTTCCTACATTTTGCAACAATTTTACTATGTAGTTTTGATATGCATCCTCTACATCTGCATCTTGGGAGTGTCTACGCCGTGCTTCTCTAAACATCATTTGTAAGTAGGACACAGTTAGAACTTCTGCTGTGTGATGGTCGCATCCCTTTGATCGAATATTATCAAGTAATTTATTTTTCTCTTCATCAGAAAGAACACCCCCGTATTCTCCAATTTTCTTCTGGGTGATAATATGAGGATCTATAAAGTTGTCGCGCGTATCCATTATTAGAACTCTACCCCTCTTTATCGCAAACACAAGCCGAAACTCTTATCTACTTTACAGTAACACTCTTCGCTAAATTCCTTGGCATATCCGGGTCCATCCCCCTTTTTACTGCGAGGAAGTATGCAAAGACTTGAATCGGGATGATATTCACGATGGCTTGTGCAGCACCTGCGTCTGGTACCTTTATCCATTCATCAAAGGCTTCGTTGTTTTCTGGGGCTATTCCAATGGTTCTTGCTCCTCGAGCCTTTAGTTCAATGGTATTGCTGATGATATCTGGTGTTACTTCATCATTTCCTAGTAGTGCTATACAAGGAGTCCTCTCCTCTATAAGGGCAAGTGGGCCGTGCTTGAGTTCACTTGCTGCGAATCCTTCTGCGTGTATATAGGAGACTTCTTGAATTTTGATAGCACTCTCCAATGCCATCGGATAGTTCCAGCTCTTTCCTATAATGTAGAGGTCTTCTGTATTTTGGATTTCTTCCGCGAGTGATTCGATGTGTTCGACGTATCGAGGGTTTAACATGTCATTAATCATTGAAACGGTTTCGAGAAGAAGAGTCTTTCCTTCGTGAAGCTTGTCTACCATCGTGTGGGCTATAAGCATGAGGACAGCCATCTGTCCTGTCAGTGCTTTTGTTGAGGCTACTGCCCTTTCTGGCCCCGCATTAATCAGTAGAGTGTAGTCTGCCTCTCTATCGATTGTAGACCCCTCGGCATTTGTAATTGCCAGTACTTTTGCCCCCTTGCCTCTTGCAATCTTCATTGCTTCCAGTGAGTCTGCAGTCTCTCCACTTTGTGACACCACGATGAGAAGACTCTCGGGCTTTAAAAAGTGGTGGTGCACTTTAAATTCTCCTGCTGAGGTCACATTGATATGCTTTTCGGCTACCACAGAGAAGAAATACTCTGCAGCCATACATGCTTTGTGTGCTGTTCCACAGCCGATAATAAATGTTCCCCTGGCATTCTTGATGGCATCAGCGATCACTTGGATCTGCTGTTCATCCTGATTGACCGCTCGTGCGATGGAATCTTTCTGCTCCATAATTTCCTTTAGCATGAAGTGCGCATACTCTCCTTTTTGTGCCTGCTCGACACTCCACGTAATTTCGATTTCTCGCTTGGGGTGCTCCTGCCCGGTTTCGAGATCTGTAAACAGAATAGATTTTCCATCGGTTACGAGCATTTCTCCGTCATCCAAGTACTGTACGACTTTGGTGTGCTCCATAAATGCAGGAATATCAGAAGCAATAAAATATCCCTCTTCTCCAACTCCTACGATCAGTGGAGATCCCGTTCGCGTTGCAACAAGAGTGTTACTTTCTGTATGGAATGCAAGAATACCGTAGCGCCCATCAAACTTACTGCAGGCATTGCGTACCGCTGAGGCAAAGTCATCAGTGGCTTTCATCTCTTCCTCAATCATATACGGAATTACCTCAGTATCTGTCTCACTCTTAAACGCATACCCTTTTGTCTTAAGGTCGTCTCTGAGGGTCTGATAGTTTTCGATAATACCATTGTGTACAACTGCGATTGTTCCTGACGCATTGAGATGTGGATGCGCATTAGCAGGTGTCACGCCACCGTGTGTTGCCCACCGTGTATGTGCAATAGCCATGCCGCACTCCTCGGAGAACTGGGACTCATCCACACTACTAATTTTTCCGATGTCTTTTTCTACAACCGCAGTCTCACCAACTTTGCAAGCAACACCCCAACTGTCGTACCCACGGTACTCCAGATTCTTGAGTCCCTTTACCACTAGTTGACCAGCGTTATTCTTGGCGCCGACATATCCAAAGATTCCACACATATTGGCTTGAGAATGTGAATATTCTACTTAATTTTCGCTCTGAGTCAATGGGACGATAGAATCATCAAATCCTTTGCGCATAATCCTTTCTAGTATTTATTTGACCTGATATACGCCTTTCTCTAAGCTTTCGACGCTTATGCCACTTATTAAGTCCGCCATCAAACGTGCAAGACAGAACACGGTCCGCCAGGATCGACGTAAGCCTGTAAAATCTTTGATGAAAACGATGATGAAGAAGATGGAGGATGCAGCAAAAGCTGGCAAGAGAGACGAAGCAGTCGCGCTTCTTCCGGAAACCTACAAAGCAATCGATATGGCAGAGAAAATCAACATTCTGCATAAGAATAATGCAGCGAGAAAGAAGGCACGTATGGCGAAACTTTGCGCAGCAAAGTAAAATCCAAGGTACAAAAAACAAGTAACAAATAAGGATCAAATCACAAGATCCAACATTTTGTTGTAATTTGATATTTGTACCTTCTTTGCATCTTGGTGCTTGCATCTTGTACTTTACTTGTCTCTTGGAGCTTGCATCTTGTACTTTATTTGTCTCTTGGAGCTTGCATCTTGTACCCTTACTCTATGAAGTATTTAGGCCTCGACATAGGCATGCGCCGCACAGGAGTTGCTTTTGCAGATTCCAATGATGATATTCTTTTCTCATTAGAAACCATTCACCATACATCTGAGGATGAGTTATTTAACGCGATATTGGAACTCATAGAGCAAAAACAGATTGATGAAGTGGTATTGGGATACCCACTTCTACTCTCTGGAAAAGAGGGATCTCAGACGAAAATTGTCACACGATTTCAGGAAAACCTTTCAAATGCTGGAATTATGGTCTCATTGATGGATGAGCGCTATACAACACCAAAGTCGGGTGAAATGGACAAAGACGCCGCTTCTGCATGCGAAATTCTTGCCCTACGGCTTAAAAGAAAATAGATATATTGATTGTTGACATTCGGCGAAAATGCTTTAAAATCAATCCCTTTACGCGTTCCTTGGACAACTTCGTTTACTAAATGTCAGTTGACAATAAGACTTTATATCCGTCTACCTAAGCTTGTGTGAAATCTTTCAATCTTGTCAACATTATGGTAAAACGAGGGTTGTCACTCCCCTAAGAAATTCATGTCTGATCAAGCAACTGCCACCGCTCAAAAAACTTCTGGTTCACAAATTCAAGTGGATCTCCAGGAACTGCTCGACAGTTTGTTTATGGTTCTCACTGATAAAGAGTCCATGGTTATCCAGAAGAGATTTGCATTAAATGGTGAGCAGAAGCAGACATTGGAGAAGATTGGTAAGCACTTTAATGTGACACGTGAGCGTATTCGTCAGATCGAGAGCATCGCTCTTTCGAAGCTGAAGAGGACTGTTCGCACGACGCGTCTTGATGAGGTTAATGGCCTCGCAAAAGAAGTGCTGCGCAATAACGGCGGTCTACTGAGGGAAGATAAATTGATTACAGAGTGTCTCAAGAGAATTGCCGGATCAAAAGACGTTGATGGAGCAGTGCTCCGTCTGAGCTTTTCTATTGATCCAGATATGATCTCCGGTAGTCGCGCTCAGAGCTTTATCTCCTTCTGGAGAATTGAGAGCCTCTCCATGGATGATGTTTCTCTTATAGTAAATAGCATTGTAAAGATATTAAAGAAGAGAAAGAGCTGTATGCAGACTGACGAAATTGTTTCTGCTATCCAAGCACTCAATCTCTTCGATGGTCGTGTACCAAGTAGAGAGCTTATTGCGAGCTGCCTAGAAATTGATGAACGTCTCCGTGAGATTTCCGAAGGATGGGGACTTACAGAGTGGCGCTTTGTCCGTCCACGTAGTATTCGCGATAAGGTAGAGATCATCTTGCGAAAGACTGGAGAACCTTTGCACTTTATGGAGATTGCCAACCGTATCAAAGACGCAGCATTCGATCATAAGAACGTTACTGTTCAGGCAGTGCACAACGAGCTCATTCGCTATCCACAGTTTGTACTAGTGGGCCGAGGACTCTATGCACTGAAAGAGTGGGGTTACGAGCCTGGAACTGTTTCAGATGTTATTGAGAAGATCCTCATCGATAAAGGACCGCTCAGCAAAAAAGAAATCATTGTAGAAGTTGCGAAGCAGCGCACCGTAAAGGTGGGTACGATTAGTCTTAATCTTCAGAAAATGCCGTACTTCAAGCGTGTTGGTCGTGCTGTGTACGCATTCGATCAAGAGAGCAAAAAATAATAGTCATTATGCAAAATCCAAGAGTTGTTATTGCCTGTCTTTCTGTGCTTGGAGTAGTACTTACTTCTTGTGGAGGCGGAGTACTGCCTCCTCTACCTGAGGGCGAACAAACGGTAACTGGTATCTTAAAACAGGCAGAGCTTTCTGCTGTACGGAGAGGCTCACATATAATTGAGCAAGATGGAGTGGATGTGTACTACACAGAGAGTTCACTCATTAATTTACGTGAGTATCAAACGAAGCGTGTCACATTGCGCGGAGTCTTTGAACACAACACAGATCCGGATGATCTTCCTGTTCTTGTTGCAGAGTCCATTGTCGACGTAGAAGAAACTTCCGAAGAACATATTTTCTCTGCTATTGGTGTCACCCTCTCCACTCCTGTGCAGTGGAAACTTGTAAAACGCGAGGGGAAATATCAGTTTAGATTAGAAGAAGATGGCGATGATGCATTGCTCGTTGTATGGCAGGAGGCAGGAGAGGTTCTCCCAGATGGAGGTGTTCCTATTGTGGTAGACGCGACACGTGCCATAAGGCTCCAAGATGATCTTTCTGGGGTACAAATAGTTGCAGTAAAGCGGTCTGGTAAAATTTTGCACTTGCGGTTTAGTCCAGGGACACGTGCAAATGCAGATCGACTGCGAGAAGATTTTATTGAAGTACTTAAATCTGTAGAACTTAAAGCAGCGAGTACCCAAGGTCCTGACCCTACGTTTGGAACGGGATCTCTCAGTACACCATGTGGTGGAGCTGCAGGAATTCTTTGTAGTGACGGATACTTCTGCGATATTCAAGATTTCGAGGAAAACATCGGACGCTGTAGAAAGCTGTAGTGTCAATGGCTAGTGTTTTAAGTTTTTGTGCTTATTTGTTACCCTTCTGTAACAATGGGGAATTTGAAAAATAAGCATTGGCTTGGTATTGCTGTAGGACTTATGACTCTACTCATCGTAATTATCTCTTCTTCACAAGATGGCGGACTGCAGCGCGGTGCCCTTGTTGGCAAACTTCTTGTAGATGACACAGTAGATTGGGAGTGTGGAGACTACGATCCCTGTAGCCAAAAGTGTACATGTACGATGGAGGTTGAAGAGATGCCTGGTGAACCAGGAAATGGCATGGAGATTAAAAGCTGTGTCGTTGAAGACCTTCTTGACCCGTATACTGAGAAAGATTGTGGAGCAGCAAGTGATGCGTGTTCTGGTTATATGCTAAATAGTATTACGGGTCTTGAGGTTCCGGGAAACCTAGACCAACAAAAGGCACAATGCATCTGTGATGAAATGACCTGTAAAGAGATAGGCGGTGAAGACTACGAGTGTATTTCGTATACGGAGAAAGTAGCTGTAAATAATACAAACGGCTCAACTGCGTGTTCAGATTTGTACAGCTGTCCGGAACTTGGGGTTTTTTGTGATCAAGATCCTGTTTCCCGTACCTATAAACAGTGTGTAAAAACAGTTGATCAAAATATCTGTGTTCCCGATGAATGGTGTTGTGGGGCAGAGACTACTGCATCGCATACAAATCGCTGTGTAAATTTGCAGTCGGAATATACCTATCCGGTTTTCGGAGGTGGCAAGAAGCTTGGAGAACGAACCGAGTATGGTCATCAAATTTGTGGTGATGATGTGTCGTATGATACAAAAGAAGAATGTGAGGATGCAGCATGTGGATGTGAGGATAGTTTTTGGTATGAAAAAATACCGTGTTGTGAAGATTACTGTGCAACACATGATTGTGATGATATGGAGGTTGGACTAGGGGAAAAGTGTGGCGTATTAAAGTGTATTACTTGTACAGAGGGTTGCGGTGGAATGCGCGAAACACATTGCGGAGATTGCAAAGACCCTAATACAGATAGTGACCCTGATAATGATGACCCTGGCTGGGTGCCAGATGATGCATGTAAGGGATGTAAAATCGAAGTAGACGGTTGTGAATACATTGATCCTGCAAACCCTGCAGCGGGAACGATTTATACAGGCAAATTGTATTGCAATATGGGCTTTGAAGATCCTGATGAGCCAGATGACACGGGAATTTGTGGCAGTGGTGGTGGAGGTACTTCTGGAGGTGGATCAGGAGGAGGAAATGGAGGCGACCCTGACCCAACGATAGGAGGTGATATTGGAGGCGGAAATACTTCTGGTGAAAATGGTGGAGACGGAGGAGAAGATGGTGGCGACCCAGACCCCGACCCCGATCCTGAATCTTCTTCAGCAGCTTCTACTTCTTCTAGTACTGGAATACGTCGAAGTACTACCTCATCTTCTCAGGACTCTTCTGGTCAGTCTTCTTCTCGTGACGGATCTTCAACTGATTCCTCTCAAGACTCTTCTCAAAATTCCTCTGGCCAGTCTTCCTCGTCATCTTCACATGACGAGTCTTCGACAGATTCTTCTCAAGATTCCTCTCAAAACTCTTCTGGCCAGTCTTCCTCGTCATCATCTTCACATGATGAGTCTTCGACAGATTCTTCTCAATTATCCTCCGGTCAGTCTTTCTCTTCCCATACAGAGTCTTCCTCTTCGTCGTCTTCTTCCTTAGAAAAATCTTCTACACTCTCATCAGGTCAATCATCTTCGAGTACTTCTATTGGCATCTCTTCCATGGTTTCTCTTTCCTCTGGACAGAGTATTTCTCGTCTGTCACTTGGTAGCTCGTCCTTTGTACAATCGTTTACGCTTTCTTTCCTCTCAAGTTCTCGTGATAGGAGTGATGACGGAGATGATGGAGACGAGGACGAAAATGATGATGGTGATAGAGACAGTGACGATGATGGAGACGAGGACGAAAATGATGATGGTGATGGAGATAACGACGATGGAATCCGCAATAATAGTTCTGACTCTTCTCGATCCTCCTTACGCGTCATCGTTGCTCAGATCAGAAAGTCTCGAAATCCACTCGTGGCTGCTGCTCCTGTATGTGGAAATGGCATTCTTGATGCTTCAGAAGAATGCGACGATGCAAATCGACGTGACTGGGATGGATGTAACTCCACTTGCCTGCTTGAGATTGGTATCTGTGGTGATGGCATCGTCCAGTCACTTCTTGGAGAGCAGTGCGAGTCCTATACATACGATTCATCTCTCCCCTACGTTTGTTCGCGTTGCCTCTTCGTCTCTCTTACATGTGGCGATGGAGTGAAGGATGCTGGCGAAGAGTGTGATGATGGACAGCTCAATTCCACTTCACCAGATGCAAATTGTCGCCCAAATTGCCATGTCAGTAGTTGTGGGGATGCTGTGCTTGATTCTGCGGAAATGTGTGATGATGGTAACCGTCTTGCGGGCGATGGTTGTGATAGATTCTGTCGCGCCGAAGTCGAAGAAGCTGATGTGACTATAGTCGCAGCAGAGGATATTTCATTCCCCACTTCAGTTCAGGTGCGGGGTCAACAAGCTTTCCAAAAATTCGGCTTCCCTCAATATCCAAATTACCAACAACTCCCCTACCAGCTTCCTCTGGCGCATCTTCAACCACTTGTGCAGACACAAGCTCCGATTGGTGATACAGGACCTGCGGCAGTTGCAGTGATTGGTGCTGGAGCTGCTGCGGGATGGTCGTGGATTCGCAGAAAGAGAAAATAAATCAATAACCCGAAAGTGTACGATCGACAATGTGCTTTGCTTGCACAGTGGGTGTACGGGTGTACACTACGCATCACCATCATCCTTACGTCCTCTTCCCCTTCTTACGATGATTGCACAAGACCGACTCGCACCACCAACATTCCAGTCTTCCTCTGTGGTCATTGATTGGAGTAAGGAGAAACTGCAAAACAAGTTTGATAGTGCCTCACTGCTTCAATGGGTACAAAGCTTCCCTTCCCGTGATGATGTTCATATCTACTTCGGGAATGTTTCATTCGAAGGTGACCGAATCCTTATGCGTAAGCTTCAGGCGATGGGGTGTCGGGTAACCAGTCGGCAGTATCAGGGGTAGTATTTATACCAGACGTGGATGAAGGCGGTTGACCACTTCTGTCAAACCTGCCTCTTATTTCTGACTCAATTGATGCATTATCTGTCATGAGCCAATACTAGTCTAGAGGGCTTAATTTCTCAAATCTTGATAGGTGTACTACCATACACCACAACCAAAGTGTACGACTGACAAGTGCTAATATTTGACGCTGCGGGGAGATCTGCATATTGTGGTGTACAACCATTCACCCCACTACACTCTTCGAGTTTCGCGGGGCGAGCCCACCACTAATATTTTCCGTTTTCCCCTTCTCATTTCTCCCCTACTATTATGACTAAAGCTACTTCCACTTCCGCTACCGCAACAATGACTGACCCTAAAGCCACCGAACCTTCTGTAATTGAGGCTGCTATCGAGGCAAAGACGAAAGAAAAGACGAAGAAGCCGAATCCTATAGAGGACGCAAAGGATGAGGCGATTGCTACTGCACTTTCTGCAATAGAGAAAGAGTACGGTGCAGGAGCTGTAATGAAAATGGATGAAAATGCAGGGAGGCATATCCCCCGCTATCCATCCGGTTCACTCAGTTTAGATCTTGCCCTCGGTGGAGGAATCCCTGAGGGACGTATCATAGAGATTTACGGACCAGAAAGCTCGGGTAAAACGACCCTGAGTTTGCACGCGATTGCAGAGGTGCAAAAGAAAGGCGGACGAGCGGCGTTTATCGATGCAGAGCATGCTCTGGATGTGCAGTACGCAAAGAAGATTGGAGTAGATATAGACGCACTACTTGTCTCCCAGCCCGACTGCGGAGAGCAGGCGCTCGAGATTACCGAAACTCTTGTGCGGTCTGGGGCGATTGACATTATTGTTGTCGACTCCGTAGCGGCTCTTACACCAAGAGCAGAGATCGAAGGAAATATGGGTGACCCACAGATGGGTCTGCAGGCGAGGCTCATGAGCCAGGCGCTTAGAAAGCTCACTGCCATTGTCGCCAAAAGTGGTACGAGTGTGATTTTTATTAACCAGATTCGCATGAAGATTGGGGTCATGTTTGGCAACCCAGAGACAACAGCAGGAGGACAGGCGCTCAAGTTCTACAGTTCTCTACGTTTAGATGTGCGTCGTATTGATAAAATCCTCGAGAAAATCCCCGGAGAGGAAGGCAAGGCGGCGCAAGAGATCGTCGGGAATAGGACGAGAGTAAAAGTGGTGAAGAACAAGGTTGCGCCACCATTTAGACAGGCAGAGTTTGATATCTTGTACGCTCAGGGAATTTCGAAAGAAGGCGACATTCTCGACCTTGGTGTCAAGTACGGCATTCTCGAAAAGTCAGGTGCATACTACCGTCATGGCGAAGACACGATTGGGCAGGGTAAAGAGCAGGCTCGTATCTATCTTAAAGACAATAAGAAGCTTGCAGCGAAACTCGAAAAGGAGATTCGTAAGGCAGCAGACCTTTAGTTTTCCACACTGTATCCACATTGCATTCACAGGGTTTTGCGTCACCACACATCAAGTGGATACTATGCAAGACCCTTTAGTTGTTTCTTGGGACATTTGAGATTACATTCAGTCTCCTCGTATGCCGACTACAAAGTCTACAGGAACACCGCTCATTCAATCGCAGCCGCATAGCACGGAGGCAGAGCGCACGGTGATTGGCGCGCTACTCCTCGACCCTGAGGCAATCATTAAAATTTCTGATTTTCTCAAGGCCGAGGACTTCTATGACCCTATCTACAAAGATATTTACAGCGCAGTAATGGGTCTCTATAGCAGTCACGAGCCTGTGGACTTTGTAACGGTTACGTCGAAACTCTCGGATAACAAAAAACTCCAGGAGATTGGAGGGTCAGCATTTCTGGCGCAGCTAACGTCGGAAGTGCCTACTTCTTCGCATATCTACAAGTACGGACAAATTGTAAAGACGAAGGCAGTGCACAGACGTATTATCGGAGCAGGCCAGAAGATTGCAGGCCTTGGATACTCAGAGGATAAGCCTGTAACAGAACTTTTGGATGAAGTAGAAAAAACAGTGTTCGAAATTAGTAATACGTTTCTTAAGGATAAATTTGTGCATATCAAAAAGATTTTGGAAGAGCGCTACGAGCGCTTTGCAGAAATGCATGAGTCTGATGACGACAGTGTCAAAGGTATTCCTACAGGGTTCCATGGTCTTGATGCGAAACTTTCCGGATTCCAGCCCAGTGATCTTATTGTACTTGCTGCAAGGCCTTCTATGGGTAAAACAGCCCTCGCACTCAACATTGCGCAAAATGCTGCAATTCGTGACGGGAAAAGTGTTGGTATCTTCTCCCTTGAAATGAGTAAAGAACAACTTGTCGACCGCTTGTTTGCTTCGATGCTTGGTGTAGATAGCTGGAAGCTCCAAAAAGGAAAGCTAGATGATTCAGACTTCCAGAATATGGGTCCTATTATGGATGAGCTGAATAAAGCAAATATCTTTATCGACGACTCTGTCGCATCGTCTATCCCCGAACTTCGCGCAAAAGCGAGGCGTCTGCAAATGGAACACGGGTTGGATCTCCTGATTGTCGATTACCTTCAACTCATGAGTACGGGTAACGCTTCGTATGCCGGAAACCGTGTACAGGAAATCTCGGAAATCTCTCGTAGCCTCAAGCAAATTGGTCGTGAGATGCATGTACCGGTATTGGCTCTCTCACAACTTTCCAGAGCTGTCGAAAGTCGCCCTGGAAACATCCCTGCTCTTTCTGACCTTCGAGACTCAGGATCCATCGAGCAAGATGCTGATGTGGTGATGATGATGTATCGCGAGGATTACTACGAAGAAGACTCCGACAGACCAGGTCTTACAGATATCTACATCAGAAAGCACCGTAATGGACCTGTGGGTCGCGTAGAGCTGATGTTTAAGAAAGATCATCTTCGTTTTTACGATGTCGATAAAGCGCATTCGCAAATGCAGTAAAAAGCGCTACAATCTCATCCCGTGCAGATAGAATTTATTCCCGTTCGGCCGGAAATTACACTTATGGAAACACTGGGGTATGGCGTTTTTGCTTTTCTACTCGGGCTTTTACTCACGCCGTGGTTTATTGCATTTCTTCGAAAGAACAAAATGGGAAAGCAACTTCGTGTAGAAACTGTCGATAGCCGCGAAGCAACCGTCTTTCGCACGTATCACAAGCATAAATTTGGAACGCCGACAATGGGTGGACTACTGATTTGGGGGTCAATCCTCGCAACAGTCGTCTTAAGTCGAGTGCTTTCTCTTTCTGGAGTTGTAGACCATTCACTTCTCCAGCGTGGCCAAGTGTATCTTCCACTCTTTATCCTTGTATCTCTCGGGCTTCTTGGTGGTTTTGATGATTACCTTAATATTATTGGTGCCGGAAAGAAAAAAGGTCTCGATTGGTTACCCAAGATCATAACCCTTCTGCTCATTAGCGGATTTGGTGCTGCGTGGTTCTATTACAAACTTGGATACGACCAAATTTATGTTCCGTTCTCGGGTCCAATGAATGTCGGTCTTTGGTATATCCCAATCTTCATGTTTATAATCGTTGGAACAGCGAATGCCGTAAATGTAACTGATGGACTTGATGGGCTTGCAGCAGGGCTTTTAATTATTGCATTCGGAGCCTTCGGGTTACTCGCCTATATAGATGGGCTGAATATCCTTGCAGCTTTCTGTCTTGTAGTGGTTGGAGCTGTTGCTGCATTTTTGTGGCACAACGTTCCTCCCGCACTGTTTTTTATGGGAGATACGGGTTCTCTCGCACTTGGTGGAGCGCTTGGTGCTATTGCGATGATGACAGATCAAATGCTTATTTTACCGCTTGTCGGATTTATCTTCGTGATTGAAATGCTTTCAGTGATTATTCAACTCACCAGCAAGAAACTTCGTGGTGGCAAAAAGATCTTTAAAGCAGCTCCTATTCATCACCATTTTGAGGCATTGGAATGGGGTGAAAGTAAAGTAACGATGCGACTATGGATTGTTGGGGCATTTATGGGGTTTGTGGGAGTGATAATTTCGGTGTTTGGTTAGGGTTATGTTTGTTACCTGAGGCTCTTTACCGTATCATGGTCGCACATGAAACGCATTGCAATTAACGGGTACGGCCGCATTGGACGCAATGTGCACCGTCAGCTTTTGGAGCACTATTCAGATTCTGTAGAGGTTGTTGGTGTGAATGCTTCATCTACAGCAGAAATGAGAGCATATTTGCTCAAATTCGATAGTCTTCATGGAAAATTTAGCGGCTCAGTAGAGGTAAAAGATGATGATACGATGGTTGTAAATGGAAAAGACGTTCGTATTGTAAAAGAGAGAGACCCCGAAAAGTGTCCCTGGAAGGAGCTTGGTGTTGATATTGTTATCGAGTCCACTGGTCATTTTACCACTGCGCAAAAAGCTGGAGGCCATCTGGAGGCAGGTGCAAGCCGCGTTATTGTTACGGCTCCAATGAAGGATGACACGCCAACTTTTGTTCTTGGGATCAATGATGAGGGGCTCACCGGTGATATGTCAATTATCTCGAATGCGTCATGTACAACAAACTGTATAGCCCCTGTTATTAAGGTGATCCATGAAAAATTTGGCGTAAAGAATCTCCTTGTAAATTCTGTTCACGCATTTACAGCTTCGCAAAATTTATTGGATAACAAGGGCGAAGGCAATGATCTTCGACGTGCACGAGCTGCAACGCTTTCTATCATTCCCACAAAGACTGGAGCTGTGAAAGCCTGTGCAAAGATTTTCCCAGAGTTACAGGGTAAAATTGATGGAATGGCATTTCGTGTCCCTGTCCCAACGGTCAGCTGTTCCTATATGGCCTTTGTACTCGAGAAAGATGCTACTGTTGATGAAATCAATGCCACTCTAAAGGATGCTGCCAAAAAAGACCTCAAAGCAATTCTTGCAGTATGTGATGAGCAATGTGTTTCGATTGATTTCCAGACTGACCCACACTCATCTATTGTTGATGCGACGTTTACCAAGGTTGTCGATGGAAACACGGTACAATTGCTCAGTTGGTATGATAACGAGTGGGGGTATGCGATGCGTGTAACAGAACTCCTTCAGAAAGTTATTTCCTTCATGAAATAAAATGTCTAAAGCAAGCGCATGTCCGGCACCTACAAAGCCAAATCTCAACTGGCACCTGATGCATCACAGCGAAGCAGAGCATGATCTTCGCCATCTCATCGTCGATATCTCTCGTGCCTGTAAGTACATAAGTTACTCTATTCAAACTACAGAAGCAGGGCTTGCAGGGACCAAAAATGAATTTGGAGAAGACCAATTAGCACTTGATGTTCTTGCAGATAAAGAGATACGAGAATTTCTTTGTGAGTCTGGACTTGTGTGTTGCTATATATCAGAAGAACAACCGGATATTGTAGAACTGAACCCTGATGGTGAGTATTCCGTAGTGTTTGACCCTTTGGATGGATCATCACTCGTTGACGCAAACTTTGCAATCGGATCAATCTTCGGAATTTACAAAGGTGGAGACGTCATAGGCGCTACTCCACGAGAACAAGTTGCAGCACTCTATGTTCTGTATGGCCCACGCACACTCCTTGTATATTCAGTCGGTGATGGTAAGGGTGTTCATGAATTTATCCTCAACGATGTTGGGGAATTTGTCTTGCTGCGTGATTACCTTGGTATTGGTGATGTTGCAAAGAACTATAGCCCCGGAAATCTGCGCGCTATTACAACGAATGACGGTTACAAAAAAGCAGTCGATACATGGCTAGGCGAAGAGAAAACACTTCGATACTCAGGATGTATGGTCGCAGATATTCATCACATTCTTAGCAAAGGGCAGGGTGTCTTTACTAACGTAGGCGGTGGAGCTGATTCGAAGTATCCGGATGGCAAACTTCGTCATGTGTTTGAATGTGGACCGTTCGCCTTTCTTGCAGAAGAAGCAGGTGGAGCTGCTACAGATGGCACAACTGCGATTTTGGATAAAAAAATAACAGCAGTCGATCAGCGTACCCCGTTGATTATTGGATCAAAAAATGACGTAGAGTCTGTCTCGTCTCTTGTTGCTTAGTTCCAGTATGGTTCTTCCTGCAGTTTGTTTATAGCGACATCTAGTTGGATGTAGTCTTCGGTATCTTTGTCTTTTACTTTACCCTGCAATTTATAGAGCTTGCTCATGGTGCGGTAGCTCCCCCACGGGTAGTAGCGTACTCTTGGCTTTCTAAATGGCTTTGCCTTCGGCTTATCATCTGCATCATCCTTGGATTCTTTTTGAACTCGCGGCCATTGCCTAGGGACAGCATTTCCGTCCTTATCCCACTCCACAAGTCCGACAGCTGTTCTAGCATCTGGGTCTACGTAGACAAAGTCATCTGGCTGAAATTCGGTATCGCTCATGAAGCTATGATACATGATCTATCCTCTGAATCTTAAGGTCTTCGTACTTTTTATAGGTGTGTTCTATGTTCTTCTGGCTCCATTGATGGAGGGATCGGCTTCTTTGCATGGCTTTGATCCTCTTCGTGTGAGAATAATTCTTTTACAACAGAATGCTTACTTTCTTGGTATCGCAAAAATGCATAGAGAAGACACACCAAACTCCCTCCAAGTGTTCCGTACAGCCCGAAGTGAACCTGTAGGCGACTAAATTCGAACGTAAATTTTGTTAATACTGTCCAGATGGCAATTGTGAGTATTGAGGCAAGTAGTGCCGCCAGAAGCCTTACGATATCTCTGTTTCTTCTCTGGACAATTGGAGGACCTCCAGTAACCGGAACGAAGGTGATCAGAAGAATATACAGATGAAGAAGTAGGACAGTTAGACCTATAAATGAGGTAAAGAAGCCGAGCCCTGAATAGGTGATTACATCTCCTCCAAGCCACTCTCCTCCAACCCATGGGAAAAATACACTCAGGAACGCAGCAAGTGACGCTCCATTAAGAATTTTCTCCTCAAGGTCCAAGGCCATAATCTTTCGCAGTGCTCTATTTGGCATAGTGAAATCATAGCATTACACTCTTATTCGTGAAACTTGTAATCGATGCCAGAGAGGCTTTTGCCACAACCAAGGCCGGTAAGGGCCAATGGACAAAGGGATTTCTTGATGAACTCTCTCATCGAGATGCAGACCTCAAGGTACTAACACACACTTCTCAATCTATCGAAGGTTCAGCAGCATTTTCTGGGAAGTTACTGTGGCACATGGCTGCTGCAAAATATGTGAAAGTTTTGCAGTGCGATTATTACATAAGTCCGACAAGTTTTATTGTCCCCTACCTTCTCGGTAAGCGTGTTGCGTATGTTCCTATTGTTCATGACCTTATTGCCTTCCAAGGCGAACCACATGAAAAACGTGCAAAGTGTATAGAGAGGCTGCTGATACATAAAGCAATTATGAATGCTCGACATGTATGCACAGTAAGTGAGGCAACGCGCGCAGATCTTTTAGAAAAGTTCCCACGACTTTCTCCTAGCCACGTAACTGCGATTTACGCAGGTCCCATGCGTGAGGGCATGCCACTTGCAGACCCAGATCACAAAACAATACTTTGTGTTGGGACGCTTTGCCCTCGTAAAAATCAGGAGCGGCTTATACATGCGTATGCAAATCTCCCCAAGCAACTTCGGGCTCAATATAAGCTCGTACTTGTTGGTGCACGCGGGTGGGAAGATGCAGAGATCCTGCGACTCTCTAGAATTACAGACGGAGTCGAGTGGAAAAACTATGTATCTGATGATGAATATCAAAGACTCCTTTCTACAGCTACCGTTTTTGCATATCCATCACTTTATGAAGGATTTGGAATGCAAGTACTCGATGCTTTGCAACGGGGTATTCCTGTGTTGACATCAGACAAAGGAAGTTTGAAGGAAGTTGCTGGGAGCGCTGCGCATGTCGTCGACCCAGAGAGTGTAAGGTCGATTACCACCGGCTTGATTGCATTGCTTGAAAGTGCTGATTTAAGGCAGAATTTGGCATCTGAAGGGCCTGTTCAGGCGTCACGCTTTAGCTGGAAAAGAACTGTCGATTTTTTCTTAGAAGCCATACAAGGTGCCGTATAATAAAAGCGATGGTCCACTATAAGCGCGTCGGCATTACTGTGAAGTCCGGTCTTGAGGATAAGTGTCAGACTGTTGATGCTATAGTATCAATCGTCCAAGGTGCAGGTGCGCAGGTTTTTATGGATCCAAAACGTGCCGGTGGCATCGACTGTGCAACTGACTTACCGGAGTACAAGTCAGAGGATGAAATTGATTTACTTCTTGTTATAGGTGGAGATGGAACAATACTTAGGGCTGTACGTGAACTTTCAGATTGTACAACTCCTATTTTGAGTGTGAATCGCGGGCGAGTTGGATTTTTAGCTGAGACGGAGTTTGATGAAGCGCAAGATCTCATCCCAAAGTTTATTCATGGAGAGGGTGTGTTAGATGAAAGACAACTACTGAATGTAAAAGCAATGCGCGGATCTAATGAGATTATTTCAGGCTTCACTTTGAATGAAGCTGTTATTGCTCAGGGAACTATCGCCAGACTTGTTGACTTAGAGACGAGGGTGAATGACGAGCCACTTACCACGTTTCATGCAGATGGTTTGATCATCGCGACACCCACAGGATCCACAGCGTACAACTTAAGTTCCGGAGGCCCGATAGTCCATCCTAGTCTAGATGCAATGATCTTAACTCCCATCAGTCCGCATAGCTTTTCTCAAAAGCCTGTAGTGATTCGCAGTGATGCAAAAGTAGAAATTGTTGTGAAGACGAAGCAAAAGAAATATAAGGATACCGAAGTTATTCTCACACTTGATGGACAAGTCTATGTTGCTCTCGAAGGAGAGGATGTTATTACAATTACCCAGGATGCACGTTGTGTGAAATTTTTGCGTCGTAAGCAAGACACATTCTTTGGAACGCTACGCAATAAACTGAAGTGGGGTGAGCGGGTGGATTAATTACGACTGGTCAGATCTTTTCTTCGCTGAATTCCTCTTTCGAGTATTTGCTGGATGTTTTCTTGTGTACTTCCTTTCCCCCAAAAATCTCTGATGCTATAGGATTCTACAGGGTCAACTCTCGACACTGGTTGTGATGGTAATAGGATTTTAGAACCTTGACTTGAAAGTGGAAGTGCATTTAACCCAACTGAAATATTTTTTATTACGGGGTGCATTCCACTTTTCAGCGTTTCTTCAATTGGAACCATAGAAAAAAAGACTACTAGAGAAGATCTATGAGTGATAATTGCTTGTGCTACTGCAGAATACAACTTGTTGCTTGTTGCCTCTAACACAAAACATGCTACCACATCTCCAGAAAGTACAATTGTTGGACTGATTGCGACGCCTAAATCTTCAGGAATTATTTGTACGTCATCAAGTTCGCCAATACGTTCTGCAGCCTCACTCCATTGGGATGATACATCCATCATTGCATCAGTAAATTCATCAGTGTTATGCGAAGGGCACACTTGATCTTGTGAAACATCTTCTATAACTGTAGTTGTAGTCAATCTCGTGCTTTTCATACTAGTATTTTCCCTATATATAGCGGAAAATCAAGTACGGGTGATCATTTCTTCTCTGCCCGGCCCTGTCCCAATAAATCCAACTGAAACACCTGTTTCTGCTTCGATTCTCTTTATGTATGCTTGAGCGCTTTCCGGGAGTTTATCAAACGACGTAATTCCAGCGGTGTTTGATTTCCAGCCTGCAAGTTCTTCGAGCTTTCCATTGATCATCACAGGGATCACTTCTTCTTCGTCGAGGACATCAAGTTTTGTGACATTCCAGTGCGTAAACCCATTTGTAGCATTTGCAATATTGAGTTGGTCGATATTTAGCCACCCTGTTCTGCGTGGTCGACCGGTTGTTGAACCATATTCCCCTCCTCGCTCACGCAGTCTCTCTTGCGCGCCACCTTCTGCCTCTGTATCAAACACTCCTTCTCCTACTCTCGTGCAGTAGGCTTTGGCAACTCCGATGCAAGACGTAACACACATAGGCGGAAGCCCCAGCCCTTGCAGTGCTCCTGCGAGTGTTGTTGAAGAACTGGTGACAAATGGATACGTTCCATGATCGATATCGAGAAGGACTGCTTGTGCACCTTCAATCAAAATACTTTTACCGGTCGTGCGTGCTTCTGAGAGATACGCAACAGTATCTATAATGCAGTGGCCAATTTTTTCCTGAGCTTCTGCAATATTCTTTAGCTCTGTCTCAACATCCACGTCTACGCCGTATATTTTCTTGATACTTGAAACTCGGCTCTGCATCTCTTTCGAAAGATCTTTCCCTAGACGTTCCATACGAACGCCTGTGCGGGCGGCTTTGTCCATATAGGCAGGGCCGATTCCCCTCTTGGTTGTTCCGATTGGCTGCGGTCTACTTTCTTCCAGAGCTCCATCAACTTCTTTGTGATAATCAAAGACAATGTGTGCAGCGTTTGATATATGGAGTCTATCCAAGATAGAAATTCCATGACCTTCCAGTGTCTCGATTTCTTTCATCAACGTAGGTAGGTGAATAACAAGACCGGACCCAAGTACTATCTGCTTGCCCTCATGAAGGCACCCGGATGGCATCAGATGAAATACATGCTTCTCCCCTTCTACAACTATCGTGTGTCCGGCATTGGCTCCACCACAGGCACGAGCAATAACGTCGTACTCACTTGCGAGAATATCGACGATTTTCCCCTTCCCCTCATCTCCCCACTGTGCCCCAATTACGGAAGTTACTGGGCCAAGGGAGGATTGAATGCCGCTCACAGAACTATTGTACTGGCAGCTTCATAAAAGGAAAGCTTTTTACTTGTTTTTCCTTTTAGTGATCTGTATAAATGTCCGGCAATTTACTTATCTAGCCTATGTTTAGAAAATCTGAAACACTACCATTCGATGTAGATCTACTCCAGCACGTACCGCAAATACGTGGAATTGGCTCTTTCAGGAGTAACGGTGGTGAAGTTGTGGTGAATCTAATAGATGGGCGTAAAGTTGCTTTCGAGGCTACGCTAGAGCAAGTTCAGAGTGAGATAGCCAATGATGGTAATGCACTATCTCCAACTGAGACTTCAGTCTAATTGCCCCTTCTCACATTCTATAACTAGCCCTCTGCACCATTTGTGTGCCTTGGAGTTGTTGTTAATTTTTACAACAGCATCCCTCCCATCTGGACCACTAAAGAGTGCTAGATGTGGCTCGAAGTTTGCAACATCTGACATGAGCGTATTGCCTTCAGGGATATAGGGTGGATTGCTAATGATAATGAATGGTTCTTTTAGATCTTTAATCGGCTCTAATAAATCTCCATGCCGAAAGTCAATGCGACCTGTAACCCCATACTTCTCAGCATTTTGCTTCGCAACATCGAGTGCATCTTTGCTGATGTCTGTCGCTATAATCCTCTTGTCAGTTTCTAGTGCAAGTGTAACTGCGATACATCCGCTGCCAGTACAGACATCGACTATGGTTTTTGCTTCTGCGAGATCCCCAAGCTTCATAGCAGTGCCTATAATCTCTGAATCAAGTTCTCGGATGCGGTCTTCTCCGTCTTCGAGAAAATCCATGAAGAGATCAATCAATCTTTCTGTAGATGGCCGTGGAATAAGGACCTTGTTGTCCACATAGAAATCCCTTCCGTAAAAGTCTTGCTTGTTTGTAATATAGGAAACGGGTTCGTGGTTCTTTCTCCGTTCGATCCTCTCTTCCCACCCGGAAGTATCAATTTCGCCTTCCGGATGTGCCACTAGCCACTCGCGGGATTTGTCTAATAGATCCGCCAGAAGGATCTCCGCATCCAATCTATCAATTCCCGATGACTTGAGTGCTTCTTCTACTGTCATGCGGGTATCATACGGGAGATGGCTCGCATTGGAATCGATTGTCGGTTTGCTTCTCTGAGTGTGGGGCTTGGTACCTATACGAGGAATATTGTTAAAAACCTCTTGGAAGTGTCAGATGATACGTTTGTGCTGTTTGTTCGATCGGATGATGAAGAGTGGCTTTCTGATTTGAGCTCTAAGAATTACGAATTAAGAATTACGAATTATGATCACTACTCATTTGCAGAGCAGATTCACTTTCCTAGATCAATTAAAAAATCAAAAGTAGATCTTCTCTACGCTCCTCATTTTAATGTTCCGTATTTCTGCCCTGTTCCTTTCGTTGCAACTGTTCATGATCTCATTTTACATCGTTACCCGAACCATGCATCATTCATCAAAAGACTCGCCTACAGAATCGTAATCAGTCGAACTGTTCGAAAGGCCAAAAGCCTCATTGCTGTAAGTGCATTTACAATGAACGAGATTAAAGAGATGTACGGGTCACTCGTCGCGAAAAAAACAGTTGAGATAACAGAGGGGTTTGATTCATCATTACAGGAAACTGATGACCCAGATGTTTTGAGTTTTTATGATCTAAAGCCTGGATATTTTTTGTATGTAGGGACTGCGAAGCAACATAAGAATGTACAAATGCTCATAGATGCACATGCAAAAGCGTGCATCAGCACCCCCTTGATTGTAGTCACGAATGGTAAAGAGGTTGAGACACTTAAAACTCATGGAGGTGTAAGGGTTTTACTCGGCATAGAAAACGATGAATTAGCAACGCTATACTCCTGCGCTGGATGCTTTGTAACAGCCTCTCTTTATGAAGGGTTTTGCCTGCCCATTTTGGAAGCACGCGCATGTGGGTGTCCCGTCATTGCCTCGAATACATCTGCAATACCAGAGGTTGCAGGTGCACACGCTCTACTTGTCGACCCGACAACAGATTCGCTTGCTGGGGCTTTTAAAAATCCTCCTACGCTGTCTGACCCTCCGGACAAAAAATATAATTGGAGCCAGTCAGCCGCGCAATTAGCTGATATACTTGCTTCCTAAATTATGGATAAACTCTCCCACCTCATTCCTCGGGTTCTCAGTAAGCGTGGACTTAAAGACGAGGCATCAGCCTCGTATGTAACCTACATAGCACATCAGTGGATTCAGGAAAATCTGCCAACGCAGAGTGTGCATTTGAGAGTCACAAAGAATAGCAAAACAACTTTGCATATTGAATCAGATCATCCTATTGCTTCTCAGGAGCTTTCTCAGTGTAAAGAGGAGCTAGTAGCATTCTTAAGTGGTCATGATGGAATTGATATTCATGAAATCGTCATTTCTCGGTCTATTTCTCTTGCATAGCGCATCCAGAGCCCCTAAACTCTGCGAGCTTTATGTTAAGAATTCGACTCCAAAGAACCGGTAATAAGAACAATCCCACATTTAGACTTGTGGTGACAGAAAAGAGTAATGCAGCAAAAGGAAAATCGTTAGAGCTTTTGGGTCACTATTTGCCAACAAGAGACCCCGTTACATTCGAATTTAATAAAGAACGCATCGATCACTGGATCAAAAATGGTGCGATTCCTACAGATACTGTAGCCAGACTTCTTGCAAAAGAGGGTATTAAGGGACTTGAGAAGTACATGGAGCGCTATACAAAGCAAAAGAAGCGTAAAGAAGTAGAAAAAGAGCCTGCAGCAGCACCTGCCGATGAGGCGCCTAAAGATGAAGAGAAGCCTGTAGAAGAAGCTCCAAAAGAAGAAAAGAAGGAGGAAGAAGCTCCAGCCGATGAGCCAAAGGAAGAGGAAGAAAAGCCTGCTGAAGAGCCAAAGAAAGAGGAAAAGCCAGAGGAGAAAGAAGAATCCTCCTCCGCAGATGAGGCTACGGAGGATAAAGATGACAAGAAAGAAGCAGACGCCTAAACTACCATCGTATGTCAGACGACACTTCTACAGACCAACCGGGATATGCCTTTCTCAAGTATGTACTTGAGGCAATTATCGCTGATAAAGATCAACTTATTATAGAACAACAGGAGGATGATTTAGGAGTACTGCTTACGGTTAAAGTAAGTGACAGTGATATGGGAAAGCTCATTGGAAAGAGTGGACAAACCATCAAAGCTCTACGAACGCTACTCCGTATCGTTGGTGGAAATGTAGATAAACGTGTTAATCTTAAAGTGCTCGAGCCTGCCTAAGCGCTCATTCCCCCTTATTTTATGCTGAGAGATCTTCTCGAAAATGCCAGCATCCTCGAAATAGTCGCAACATTCGTTGCACTCGGTCTTATTACTGCCTCTATTCTCTGCTTGGTATACATCATTGTTGGAGGTATCACTTTTATTCTCTCTGCAGGAAACGAGGAGAAAATAAAGAAAGCAGTACATACGATTCGGTTTTCTATTATT
>CEPX01175826.1_pt1 | contig 22551 bp, 27 predicted proteins | sample 361361 | NCBI WGS metagenome assembly CEPX01 (sample SAMEA2619974, study PRJEB7988) | marine metagenome | biome: marine biome (ENVO:00000447); feature: mesopelagic zone (ENVO:00000213) & marine oxygen minimum zone (ENVO:01000065); material: "saline water (ENVO:00002010), including plankton...
AGCTCCGAGAGAATCTAAAATCGCCTTCTCAACTTTATCATTACCTACTGAAACTAAAAAATATCTCCGTTTATCCCGAGCACTTGGTTTCAACCTTAATCTCTTCACCTTCACCATAAATTTTTAAACAAACAATTCTTTTTATAGTTATCCAAAAGATGGTGAAAAAAAAGAAAATCAAACCTGCGACATTAATTATAACTGTATTAATTCTTCTCTTAGCTGTTCAGGGACTTACAATATATCTTATCTATGAAAAATCAAACCAATCACTTACAGCATTAAACCAAACACAACAAGAACTTGACGAGAAAATCAATTTACAAAACCAAGATTTACAAAGCAAGATAAACACTCTTACAGATTCAGTTGTATCATCACAAGAATCTCTTCAAGAAGAATTAAGTGAATTAAAAGCAACAGCTTCTGCAGACTTCTCAGGAATAATTGAATCAGAAACTCCAGGGGTAGTCACAATTAAAACAGATATATCTCAAGGAACAGGGTTCCTCGTTACAAGCAATGGATATGTTGTTACAAATCAGCACGTAATAGACGGAGCAGCAGCAGCAGGAGTCTTCACTTCAGATGGCGAGCAACACCTTGTTAGTTTGATAGGAGAAAATAAGGCAATGGATCTCGCACTTTTAAAAATAGCTGGAAATAAGTTTCATGCAATAGATATTGGAGACAGCGATGATGTAAAAATAGGAGAAAAAGTAATTGCAATTGGAAATCCACTCGGGCTCGCATTCACAGCAACAGAAGGAATCATCTCAGCAAGAGACAGGGAAGGAAACAACGGATTAAAAATATATTTCCAAATAGACGTCCCATTAAACCCTGGAAATTCTGGAGGACCTTTAATCAACACAAAAGGCGAAGTAATTGGAGTAAATAATTTCAAAGTTTCAGGAGCAGAAAGTCTTGGATTTGCTTTAGAAATTAACTCAGCAGTTGAAGCAATAAACCAAATAGCATTAAACAACGTAAATCAAACAGTTATCCATTAATTACCCTAAACTATAAAAACTAATTTCTCCAAATAAAAATATGGAAAAAAGAGGAAAAGTAAAAATTCATACTGTTGGCGGTTTTTCTGAGGTCGGAAGAAACATGGTTGTTGTCGAGTTAGATGAAGATGCTTTTATTTTTGATGAAGGCTTTTTTCTCCCTGCAATTATCAAGATGCAAGAACAGGAAAAAGAAGGACTGATGACTGAGCGAAGACTAAAAGCAGTTCAGGCAATTCCAAATGATCATGTTGTAGATAAAATAAGACATAAAGTCAGAGCACAATTTATCGGACACGCTCACCTAGACCACGTAGGCGCAATCCCCTATTTATCAGATAGATACAAGGCCCCAATTTACGGAACACCATTCACAGTCGAAGTCCTTAAATCACTTTTAAAAGATAATGATCACACCATAAGAAACAAAGTTCATTCAATAAAACCAAACACGACATTTTACATCCAAGGTAAAAACCGAAAATACAAGGTTGACTTCATAAACATAACACACTCAACACCACAAACAGCAATGATTGCAATCCATACACCAAAAGGTGTTGTCCTCTATGCAAACGACTTCAAATTAGATGACACCCCTATTTTAGGATTAAAACCAAATTACAAAAGATTGCGAGAAATAGCGAGAGAAGGAGTTTTATGTTTTATTGTCGATTCACTTTATTCTGGCTCAGATAGAAAAACACCTTCAGAAAAAATCGCTCGTGCCTTGCTTGAAGAAGTCTTATTAACAATTCAAAACAGAAACTCAGGAATCATTGTCACAACTTTCTCATCCCATATTGCAAGGCTGAAGAGCATTGTAGAATTTGGAAAAAAACTAAACAGGGAAGTAGTTTTTATGGGTAGAAGTTTAAGCAAATATTCTAAAGCAGCTCAAGCAGCAGGAATCGCACCCTTTCTAAACAATGTCGGAATTTCAACATATAGAAGACAACTAGAAAAAACATTAATCAAAGTTTCAAAAAATAGGAGAAAATATCTAATGGTATGTACTGGGCATCAAGGAGAACCAGGTTCAATTATGGAAAGACTTTCTAGAAACCAACTCCCACTAAAAATCGGAAGAGATGATAATTTGGTTTTCTCATCAAGTGTAATTCCCACCCCAGTAAATATAGAGCAATTTGCAAAAATGGAAAGCAAGCTAAGAAAACACCGACCAAGAATTTTCAGAGATGCCCATGTTTCCGGACATGCTGGTAGAGAAGATCTTAGAGATATAGTAAGGGTTGTAAACCCTCGCCACATTATCCCGGCTCACGGAGGATTAGACAAAACAGCCCCAATGGCAGAACTTTCAGAAGAATTAGGATATAAATTAAACAAGCAATGCCACTTAATGAAAGATGGAAAAACCCTCATCCTCTAAACTACCATTAGCTCAACAACCAAGCAGAGAAGAAGAATTAGTTGGTGGAATTAAAAATGGTCTTGAACGTGGAGAGCCAATGCCAAAAATTAAACAAAGTTTCATTAACGCTGGCTATAAACCAGCAGAAGTCAATGCAGCTGTTAGTAAATTATCAACTCAAACACCCCAACCAGAACAACCAGCCCCAACCACCCAACCCCAACAAGCCCCAGCTCAACCAACTCCCACTAAACCAGTAAAAAAGAAACAATCCTTTTTCTCAAAATTATTTAGCAGAAAAAAACAAGTTGTAAAACCAACTGTCCAGACCACAAGTCCTCCACCTACTCCAGCCCAACCAGAAATACCAGAAGTCGAACAACCTAAAAAATCAGGAATATCTAAAACAGTGATTCTTATACTGATTATTCTCTCAGCCCTAATCTTAATCGGCGCTGCGATCCTAGGACTTTATTGGGACAAGATTTTCTAATGTAAACAATCCCACATTCTTGTTGCACGGTCACTATATCTTTGAGCAATCTGTTCTATCTTATCTGCTTTTTCGTCTTTACCAAGCTTTCTGTAAAGTCTTTTAAGATCACCAGTAAGTCCATACCAATTATCTGTTGGTTCCCCACACGGCTGATGTAAAAGAGACCTGCCCTTAATACCTGAAGGAGTAACTGTTCTTTGATGACCCTCGTCATAAATAAAGGAGTCATCTTCTGGAGAAGTTCTTTCATAACCTTCAACAAACTTATATTCCTTCTCAATCTCAGAAAGTAGCCCTATAACTTTTCTCCGTCTTTCCGGGTCCTTGCCTTGGTCGAACCTTAATTCAAGTTGTTTTTCCATTCTCTCTCACCCCCTTTCAATTCTTTTCTGAACCTGCCCGGTAGGGGGGAGGACTTTCTATGTTTGTTTTTGTTTGCCATTTTCTTGTTTATTCTCTTCGTTCCCTTTCCAAGGTATCTAGGAAGATTTTGTAGCTTAGTTGCCTTAAGATTTCTAGGTTCTCATAGCTCATATCTTCCTTGGTTTTCTCTCTCATAAGGTCTAGTAGTTCGCAATCCTTCTGCATCCTGGTGGCTTCTGCATAGTTAGCTGTGGTCGCTGATCTCATTCCTGTGTAATGGCTTCCTTCTTTAGCATTACTCATTATCCTTTCTCCTTCTACCTCAATTATTCTTTTTTCTATATCTTCGCATACTATTCCTATTTGTCTTTGGCCTTCAGGGTCTGGATGGAATTTTCTAGTCCAGTACATTATGTCTCTGCAGTGTCTTGCCTTAAGATTTTTGTATGCTTTTTCTTGTTCTTCCATTCTATTTGTCCTCCCGCTTTCGCTTTAGTTTAGTTGTGAGTTTTTTATTTACCATTTTGTTGTTTATCTCCACAGTTCTCCAGGCCTCCGGTATTGGATCCTGCAAGTTGGTTCTTTATCTCCTTGCGCCTGTTTCTGGATCCATCGGTACATTTTTTCCTGCTTGCCATTTTCTGGCCCTTGGTATTTCACGATTATTTTATCTTCTTGCTCATCTAGTTCTAGATTTGTGAATACTTCTTCTTCTTCTGGCCAGAGGTTATTTTGGTGGTCTTTACTATCTACGAAGCAGCTTAGGGCTTTTGATTTATGCACCAGGTATAGGCTAGTTCCGTAGTGGTAGTGGTTATTACCCCAACCTAGTTCATGGTATTCTTTTGTATTTGCTGATACTAGTGTATATTCATTACCCTGCTTCCAGCTTCTTATTTTCCAATCTACTTCACCGAATTCTTCCTCTCTATTTTCCTTGATTATTTCTTCCAGTTCTTGTTCTATTTCCATTTTGTTGTTTCCTTTGTTTAGTTTAGTTGAGCTTCTAGGCTCTGGATTTCTCGAGCGTATTCTGCCGTTGTTTCCGGGCTTAATCTTGCTCCGAAGCTGCAGAGCGCTTGTACCTTTGCATGCCTTTCTCGCAGTTCTGCAATTTTCGCCCTCACTTCAGTCTGTTCTTTTTCCATTTTGTTTTACCAGCTCCCCTTTCTTAGGGCGGTGTAGGCTTCTTGCCTTGTGCAGTCTGTAGCGCTTGCTATCCAAGGTGCTACCATTCTTCCTGCGTCCGTGCTTGGTGCTACCGGGCAAGGCCTTTGTCCTGCGTAGTTCAGGATGAAGGGGTGGTTTGTTCCTGCTCGGATCGTCGCCCCAATGCCTTCAGCTACTTTCAAGATCTTACTCATCTTGATTCCGTCCCGTGTTTTGTTTCCTGCCATTGTTTTGGTCCTCCATTGTAAAAATAACTACAGAATATACTAGTTAAACTTCTGTTGGGGAAATACCCACAACAATAATTAATATAATCTTTCCCTTAGAGACTAGTAAGATGAAGGAAAGAAAACTCAAACAACTGAAAGGAGGTGAATAAAATGAAAGCAGAAGAAATAAGAAAGAGAATAGAAACCCTCACATATGAAAAAGGCCAGGCAGGAAGCGATGAAAGAGAAAATTTCTTAGAAAAACTTTTAGAGAAAGGGTACAGCACAAGAATAGATCACGCAATAAGAGAAGTTCTAGAAGAAGAATATAGAGTAGATTTAAAGGACAGTCTCTACATCGGAAGACCTGAATACTGCGAAATAATGGCTAGCGGAAGCAATAGAAACTGCTTCCAAGATAGAATAGATTCTCTAAGACCAAAAATAGCAAATCTCTGGAAAGGAACTGGAAGAGACGATAAAATCTACGAACAGACCTTCTCAGCAAAAATGAAAAGGATGAAGATTAGAAATATAGAAGAAGTAACAAAAAATCTAACCTTTAGACTAAGGGATCTAAAAACTTGGGGAGAATCAGAATGGGTAGATAAGAGGATCCAGGATTACCAAAACGAGTTAGACAAACTTGGAGAGGAAAAGGAGACTCTAGAAGAAGAAATAAGGCTTAGAAAAGAATAAAGTTGTAGAAAAACCTACAACAGAAAGAAATAAAAGCAGATGGAACCTTTTTTAGATATGCCATTCGAAGACACAAGAGAAACATTAAAACAAATAGGCTTAGGACATAATGAATCTAAGATTTATATCACACTAGTTAAATTAGGCCCGAGTTTAGCAGGAAAATTAGCAAAAGAAGCAAACATAGACCGAAGTGCTTGCTACGATTCCCTAAAATCTCTTATTAAAAAAGGATTAGTAAGTTATTCTCTTGAAGCAAACAGAAAAAAGTTCTCAGCTTCTAATCCAGATAGATTAAAATCATACTTAAAAGAAAAAACAGAACTTGTGGATACAATCCTCCCAAATTTAAAAGAAATGTTCAAGGGAAAGGAAGAAAAATCCCAAGTCCAAATGTATAAAGGAAAAAAAGGATTAAAATCTGTTTTTGAAGATATTTTAAAAGAGGCAAAAGGAAAGTCAAATCTTGTTATTGATTCTCATGGCGGCTTTTTAGATAAAATGCCTTACTTCGCACCACACTTTATTAAAGGATTAGAAAAAAACAAAATAAAAGTAAGACATATTGTAAGAAGGGGCAAAGAAATACACCCAAGTAAAACAACAGAAGTAAGATATTTTTCAAAAGATATGAAAGAAACAATCATAACGACTAATCTTTACTCTAACAAGATAGCAATCATATTATGGGCAGATATTCCTGAAGCAGTGATAATTACTAATGATTCTGCAAGTGAAGCTTATAGAAGTTATTTTGAAATCCTATGGAGAACAGCAGGAAAATAAAATGTACAAACCATCCGACGACTCATTCCTATTTGCACAATTTCTAAAAGACTATCTTTCAAAACTAAAAAACAAAAACATCTCTTATCTAGATATGGGAACTGGCTCAGGCATTTTAGCAGAAACAGCAAAAAAATCCAAAGTAAAAAATATTTTAGCAGTTGATATAGACAAAGAAACAGTAGATTATGTAAAACAAAAAGGTATTAAGGCAATACAATCAAACCTTTTTTCTAAAATACCTAAAACAAAAAAGTTTGGTTTAATAACTTTCAATGCTCCTTATCTACCAAAGGATAAAAAAGAGCCAAAAGAATCACAAAAAGCAACAACAGGTGGGAAAAAAGGAGATGAAATTTCTATTAAGTTTCTAAAACAAGCAAAAAAACATCTTACTAAAGATGGAAAAATTTTTCTTTTAATCTCAAGCTTAACACCACAAAACAAAATAAAAAAATTCAAACCAAGGATCGTAAAAACAAAAAAAATGTTTTTCGAACAATTATTAATTCTTAGATTCAATAGATTTTAGGGAATATTTTTTAGATGCACAACTTAAACAAAGTCCTTCTGAATTAAGCATCCCCTCCATCCTACAATTAGAACAAGACCCTTCTGAAGGTTTTTTAGGATTATATTTTTTTGAAAAAGCAGGTTTTCTATCAGGATTTCTGTCTTTTAATCTATATTCTATGTATCGCTGTTTCTTATCAAAATTACCACTATCAAGATCATAAATCTTATAATCCTTTTCCGTTACTTTTGTTCGCAAATTAACTAGATTAATCATACCAAAATTACAAAAAAATCTGTTTAAAGGCTTGCGAAAATTTTAAAAAACCAGCGATTTCAAGGCTTTTTATAAACCTCCCACAACACTTTTAAACCCAACCACTAGGCAATTTAATTAACTATGGAGTAGCTATTTTATCGTCGACGACATCCCAAAATTAACTATGTTTCTAATCCTAATAATCTTTATATATCAATGGATTTTACTAACGAGATGAGATTTGCACATTTTGCTGACTGTCATCTTGGAAGTTGGCGACAACAAGAATTACAAGATTTAAATTTTCAATCATTTCAAAAAGCTGTAGAAATTTGCATAGAAGAAAATATGGATTTTATTTTAATTTCAGGAGACCTCTTTGATTCAGCTTATCCCCCAATTGAAATACTTAAAGAAACATTTGCAGAGTTCAAAAAAATAAAAGATGCAAACATTCCAGTTTTTCTAATTGCAGGAAGCCATGATTTTTCAACATCAGGAAAAACTTTTTTAGATGTCTTAGAAAAAGCAGGTTTTTGCACAAATGTTGAAAAATATAAAGAACAAGAAAATGGAAAAATAAAACTCCAACCAACAATTTACAATAATATTGCAATTTTTGGATATTCTGGAAAAAAATCAGGAATGGAAATAGATGATTTAAGGAGAGTTCAATTTGAATCTGTCCACACATTTACAATTTTTATGCTTCATACAACAATCTCAGATGTCATAGGTAAAATTCCCATGGATTCAATAGATAAATCCAAACTCCCTCTTGCAGATTATTATGCTATGGGACATATTCACCAAGTTTTCCAAAAAAAAGAAACGAAATCATATTATGTTTACCCAGGACCAATTTTCCCGAATAATTTCCAAGAACTTAAAGATTTAAAATATGGAAGTTTTCAAGTTTCAGAAATAGATGTAGCAGGAGAAATAGTAACAAAAAACATAAAGATTCCATTAAAAGAAGTTGCTTACAAGGAAATAGAACTTGACAATGGTTTAACAGCAACAGAAAAAATAATCTCTGAAATAGATAAATTAAGCCTTAATAATAAAATTTTCTTACTTAAATTAAAAGGAATATTAACTCAGGGGAAGACAGGTGATATAAGATTTAATGAAATTGAAGAATTTGTTAAGAAAAAACTAGCCCATGTTTTTTTAAGGAATATCTCTACCCTAAAAATCCAAGAATCAGAAATAGAATTAGAATCTGGAGAACTTGGAAATGTAGAGAACATTGAAGAAAAGATTATAGAAGAATACACTGTGAAAAATCCTGCTGACTTTAATAAGTTCCTTCCAGAAATGATGAATGCACTTTCAATAGATAAAAATGAAGATGAAAAGTCAATTATTTTTGAAAATCGTTTAATAGATGAATTAAAAAAAATCCTCAATTTACAGGAGGTAATTTAATATTTTATTTAAAAAACTCACAATAAGGAATATACGAAGTTATGAAGAATTAGAAATAGAATTTCCTTCAGGCTCAATTCTTTTAGCAGGAGATATTGGTGCAGGAAAAACATCAGTTTTACTAGCATTACAATTCGCATTACTTGGATTACAACCAGGACAAAAAGGTTCATCAATCTTAAGAAACGGCGAAGACCATGCATATGCAAAATTAGAACTTGAAGTTGATGGCAAACAAATTATTTTAGAAAGAACAATAAAAAAAAGCAAAAAAGGTTCAATTACCCAAGATGCTAATTTAATAACAATTGATGGAAGAGCAGAAGAAATTTCAACATCTGAAATGAAAAATCGCGTTATCCAAATTCTAAATTATCCAAAAGAATTCGCCAAAAAATCAAACATCCTATACAAATTTACAGTTTATACTCCTCAAGAAGAAATGAAAGCAATTATCAACGAACGTCCAGAAATAAGATTAGATACTCTGAGGCATATATTCGGAGTTGATAGATACAAAAAAATAAAAGAAAACTCTCAGATCTTCCTTCAAAAAATCAAAGAATCAATTAAGGTAAAAGAAGTACAAATATCCGAATTAAATAAATTAAAAGAAAGATACACCTTAGAAAATGAAAATAAAATAAAACTTTCTAGAGAAGTAAACAATCTTTCATTAGAACATCAAGATTTTATTAAACAAAAAAAAGAATCAGAAGAAAAATTAGAATCAACTCAAAAATTAATTGAAGAAAAAAGAAATCTCGACTCCGAACTTTCTCAAAAGAAATTCCTATTACAGAGCAAAACAGATACTTTGGAAAGAACAAAAAAAGAAATTTTAAGTTTACAAAAACAAATTTTACAAAAAATAGAATTTTCAGCAGAAACTCTCTCTTCTATCTTAGATTTGTTAATAAAACATAAAACTAACTCAGAAAAAATAAGTTCAGATATTATAAATAAAACTTCAAGAATCTCTGTTCTAAACTCTAAAAAAGAAGACTCTCTCCAACTCAAAGAAAAAATAATCTCTCTTGAAAATTGTCCAACTTGCTTTCAAACAGTGGGTTCTGAACATAAGGATAAAATTTCAAAAAGAACACAATTTGATATGGAAGAAGTCAATAGAGAACTAGAACAGAAAATAATAGAGAATAATCAATTAACAAATGCATTAGAAAAAGAAAAAGATTTAATCAAAGGATATGAGCAAGACAAATCAAAATTAGAACAAGATAAAATAAAGTTTGAACATCAAAAAACAATTGAAACAAAAATCAAATCAGATGCATTTATTCTTGATAGAACTTCAAATGAAATTACAGAGATTAAAACAAATATCTCAGAATTAGGAAAGAAACTAGAATCTTTTCAAGAAACACAAAAAATATTTGATGAACATAAAAAAATATTTGATGAAATTAGTAATCAAGTGAGATTAAAAGAAATAACACTCGCAGAAAAAAACAAAGAACTAGAAATTCTCAAAAAACAACTAAGTGAGTTGCAGGAAAATATTTCAAATAAAGAAAAAATACTTTCTCAACTACATTATCTTAGAGGATTACAAGACTGGATTCAAGAGAAATTTCTTGCGATTATCACTTTAACAGAATCAAATGTCTTATCAAAACTAAGAAACGAGTTTTCTAAGATTTTCTCAGAGTGGTTTTCAGCACTTGTTCCAGAAGATTTATCAGTTCGTCTTGATGAGGATTTTACACCAATTATTATAAATCAAGATTATGAAATAGAATATAATTTTCTTTCTGGTGGTGAAAGAACAGCAGTTGCTCTCGCGTATCGCCTTGCTCTTAACCAGGTTTTAAATTCCTTATTATCAAAAATAAAAACAAAAGATATTGTAATACTTGACGAACCAACAGATGGATTTTCAGAAGAACAATTAGACAAAATGAGAGATATTTTTGAACAACTTAAATCAGAACAAATGATTTTAGTTAGTCACGAACAAAAAATAGAAGGTTTTGTCGACCATGTTATCAGAATCAAAAAAGACGGGACAAGCCAGATAGAAACAAGTAGTTAAGTTTTTAAATCAATTTTAGTGCATATAAATATGAACATCAAAATTATTAAGCAAGATAAGAATATCTTAGATGTAGAACTAGATAATCTGACAATAGCTGAAGTTCTAAGAGTTTATCTAAACAAAGAATCTGGAGTAAAACTTGCAGCATGGAAACGAGAACATCCATTAAAAAATCCCATCCTTCACGTTGAAGCAGATAATCCAAAATCAGTTCTAAAAAAAGCAATCACAGCACTTGAAAAAGATATTGACAAAACAGTTGATGAATTCAAGAAGTTGAAGTAAAATGGCAAAAGATATTGAACAACAAGCACAAGAAGGCAAACAACCAAAAAAAGGATTTCTAACTTCACCAACTGCAGAAGACCTTAAACCTTCTTATGATGAAATGATGGTGATAAAACTATTGCAAGAAGGAAGTGAAGCAGCGGCAAAATCTGAGAGAATTCTTGGTGAGCCAAAAAAGACTTTTCTAACAGCTCCAACAGCAGAACAGCTTCAATTCAGTCCAAGAGAACAAAGTCTTCTTAGAGCATTAGTTACTTGGAATGAAACATCTATAGATACTATGGAGCTTGGAGATACTAGATATAACTCTTCAGTTAGTTATAGTGCCTAATCACAATAATCCTTAAATAATTCTATAACATTTCTCAAACATGAGAGAACCAAAAATATCTGCAGGGAGTTATGATTTAAACAAATTTCTTTTTGGAGGATATGAAACAGATATAATTACAACACTTTATGGTCCCGGAGCTTCAGGCAAAACAAATCTCTGCATCCTTGTGGCCGCAAGCCAGGCAAAAAAAGGAAATAAGGTAATTTACATGGATACAGAAGGAGGCTTTTCAATTGACAGAGTTAAACAAGTACTTTTCAAAGATAAAGAGAAAATAGAAGAAGTTTTATCAAACATTTTAATCCTTAAACCAACAACATTTGAAGAACAAGAATTAGACTTTGGCAAACTTCTTAAAAATGTAAAAAAAGGAAACACATCTTTAATTATAATTGATAGTATTGCAATGCTCTATCGTCTTGAATTAGGAGATGCAATTAAAACAGGTGAAGATGAAAAAATAAGAGAAGTAAACCGCAGACTGGCACGCCAATTAAAACAATTAAATGAAATAGCAAGAAAACAAAATCTTCCAGTAATTGTAACAAATCAGGTTTATAGTGAATTTCAAAAAGATTTTAATCCAGAAGAAAAAACATACTCTATGGTTGGAGGCGACCTCCTCAAATATTGGAGCAAATGTCTTATAGAACTTCAATCCTACCGCGGCCGTAGGAAAATGATCTTACGAAAACATCGCTCACTTCCAGAAAAAGAACTTGCATTTGAAATTACTAATATTGGTATTCGGAAAAAAGGGTTATTTTAGAATATAAATCTTTAAATAGTCTTTTCTAATTTTTAGAATATGGATGAAACTCAAAAACAGATTTATGATGCTTTTATGAAAATTGCTAAAGAGAGAGGAATCCCTTATAAGAGGATAACAGTAGAATTTGGACCACAACATAAAGAAATCTGTGATTATCTTAAAAAACTACAGAAATTTGAAAATGATTCTCGAAATGCCCATATCCGTGTCGGGGCTCTAGAAACAAGTGCAGCTTAAACCTTCTTTTCTTTAGCTTTTTTCGCCCCCAATCCGGCCTTAAACTCTTCTTTCTTTTTCACCCACTCTTCATTAGTCTTACATTCAGGATTAAAGCAAAATTTCCATGGTCTCTTGCCTCTCTTAAAACTCATAAGTAATGGAAAACCACACTCTTGACACATTTCTAAATTACCTTCTTTATCTCGGAATGGAGTCATTTTACCATTTGGTGGAAGCGAGTAAGTAGTCTTGCATTTTGGATAAGCATCACAACTTACAAAATATCTTTTAAACTTCTTGCCATACATAATTCTCAAATTACCCTTACCACATTTAGGACACTTAGTCAAAGTATTTGCCTTTCTTTCTTTTTCATAAACAGCAGCACTTGCTTTTTCAAGTGATTTCCCGATTTTTTCTAAATTATCTCCAATTCCTTTAGCTAATTTTGTAACTTCTTTTTTAGCCCTATCTAAAACCTTTTTTTCTTTTTTATCTAAATCTTTTTTAGCAACTTGTAATTTTTCTAATTCAATACTCATACTTCTTGTAAGTTCTTCATCTAAAATTTCAGGTGCATAATTTCGCAGTGTTGCTTCCATTTTAATTCCTAATTCAGTTGCTTCCATACTTTTTTCTTGGACATAACCTCTAGAATACAATGTTTCAACAATCGCAGCCCGAGTAGCCTTAGTTCCCAAGTTCTTCTTCTCTAATTCCCGAACCAACGAAGCAGGACTATATCTTCTCGGCGGCTTGGTTTGTTTTTCCTCAGTCCTAATTTCCTTGACATCAACAGCTCCATTTATTGTCGGAACTTTCTCTTCCTTAAATCGATGAGGATAAACATTCATCCAACCCTTATCTTTAATTTGTAAACCCTTCACATTAAATCTCAATCCACCAACATCAACAACAATTTTTTTATGGTCCACCATACCTGCTGCACAAAAACAAGAAATAAATCTTTTTACAATTAAATCATAAACTTTTCTTTCTTGTTCTCCAATTTTTTTCTTAGATTCTCCTGTTGGATAAACAGCAGGATGAGCAGGATCCTCTTTTTTACCTTCAGTTGGTTTTTTATTTACAGCATACTTAACAAGTTGCGTATGTTTTTTTAGTCTCTTAAGAATTTTATCATATCCAATTTCCTTAGGATATTTTTGACTCGAAGTTCGTGGATAAGAAATAGCACCACCAAGATATAAATTTTGAGCAACTTTTGATGTTTGTGCAGGAGTAAGCCCAAACAATCTATAACATTCTGTTTGTAATGTAGTTAAATCAAATGGAACAGGGGGAGCAACCTTCTCTTCACGAACATCTGTTTTAGCATCACCTTTTTTGTCCTTAAGATGTTTAAATTTTAGTAACTCTGATTTCTTAGTTAGATCCTTAGGATGCATAACTTCAATTTTTTGTCCTTTACTATCTTTTACTTGTAAAAAAATCTGCCAATAAGCTTCAGGTTCAAAATTCTTAATTTCTAATTCTCTATCAACAATAATCTTCAAAGCAGGACCTTGAACCCTCCCAATAGATAAAATTCTAAATTTACCAGTTGTAGATAATGCTTTCATTAAACCTCTAGATAGATTAATTCCATAAAACCAATCAATATAATGTCTAGTTTCCCCAGCAATTGCAGCCCCCCATTCCAAGGTTTCTTGAGGTTTTTCAAATGCTTTCTCTAGCTCTTCTTTAGTTAAGGAACTAAATTTCATTCTTTTAGCATCTTTTTCAGCTTTTTTACCAGCAATAAATCTTACAACATTCCAACCAATAACTTCTCCTTCAACATCAAAGTCAGTTGCTACAATAAATTCATCAGCTTGTTTAACAAGTTTTTTTAGAACATCATAATATCTTTTTGTATATTCTCTGCCTTTTTTCTCATGAGCAGGTTTCCATTCAACTTCAAAATTAGGAAAAGGTCCCCGAGCAACAATTTGCTGAATCCCAAACAAGTGCCCAACAGCACACCCAACTAAAATCCGCCGCCCATCCCTTTCAAATTCATAATAACTCACCTTATCTTTACTTGTTATTTTCTCGTCCTTAGCATCAGATAAAGCAGCAGCTATCTTCTCAGCTGCCTGCGGTTTTTCTGTTATAATTAGGGTTGTTTTCTTTTTTGTTGCCATTATTTTATCTTTCCAATTTCATTAAGCCGTTTCTCAGCTCCAATAGAACTTGAGAACATTTTCCAGAATATTCTGGATAACCACTCAGCCCAATCTTTATTTTTGATTGTATAGAATATAAAAGTCTTTTGATTAAGTTCTTTTTTCCTTCCAGTAGGTTCTTTAATTTCTTTTATATTAATTATCTTATTATCAATCATAGTTACTCTCAATGGTTGTTCTCTATGGTGTATCTCTATTAATTCTCTTCCATATTTAAAATTTAAAGATAATAATTTTTTAACATTTTCATGCCCAGCAATATCAACCCTACAAATAACTTTAATATTAATCTTCTTTTTCACAAGTTCTTCTAAAACTTCAAAAATATCCACATCACCGTCGTTAAAATTAATAAAACTTAGATTTCCAGAAAAAAATAAAATCTGCTTTTTCGCTTGCATTAATAATTTTTTAAAGTCAATTAATCTCCCACAACTAACTTCATCCTTGGCAGTTTTTGTCCATGCAGTTTTATCCTTATCAGCAACATATTGAAAAATATCAAACCCAGAAAAATTATATTTTGTCTTACCCGCCATAATCTCTTCTTCTAATTGCTTTTGAAAAACCGAATTACTTACTTTCTCAATACTTGCCCAATAAACAATTTTCAAGGCTCCCCGTGTCCCCTCTCTAAAAACTTTTACAGATAATGTTCCAAATTCTTTTTCAATTTCCTGTACATACCTATCAGCAGTTCTCCAATTCTTTTTAACATGCTGTGCAATTTCCTGAATACTTCGAGGTTTTGCATAAACAAAATCTTCTATTTTCTTCACAACATTTGAATCCAACATAAAATACCCATATTTCTATACTATTTAAGCTTATGCAACACTACGGACAAAATTTGTACAATAATATGTATATAGTTTACAAGTCTATGTTTTAGTATGGCAAGAGAAAAAGAACAAACAAGATATGTTCTAACAGGAGGACCTTGCTGTGGAAAAACAACTTTAATTGATGAATTAGAACAAAGAGGTTACTCAGTTCTCGAAGAAGTAGCAAGACAAGTTATAGAAGAAAGAAAACATATTCCGACAAGTCAAGAAGAATGGGTAATAAGAGAAGATTTGATAGTTAGGGGGCAATTAGAAAAAGAAAGTCAACTTCCAGATTCAGCTTTTTTAGATAGGGGTTTACAGGATATAGTAGCCTACTCAAATCATTTCTTAGGTTTTATTCCAGAAGCAGTTAAGAACATACAACTTGCAGATAGATACTCAAAAATCTTTGTTCTAGATATGTTGCCATTTGAAGATGATGGATTAAGAGTTGAAAGCGGAGCAGAAGAAGCACAAGAAATTCATGAGATGATTATCTCAGCATATAAAGAAACAGGTTACCCTTTGATTTATGTTCCAGTTTTTCCAGGCTTAAAAGAACAAGCAATCAAACAAAGAGCAAATTATGTTTTGGATAAAATAAAATGATAGAAACAGAAGCAAAAATTCCAATTGAAAAACAAGATTTAGAAAGATTGATTGAAAAATTAGGAACTCCAGAGTTTTTTAATCAGGAAAATATTATTTATGATTTTGGAGAAAGTGCTCTAAGAATAAGGGCAGAAAAAGGAAGAACAATTATTACTTACAAAGGACCTCTTGAGAAAAGCAAGTTCAAATCAAGAGAAGAAATAGAATTTTCAGTTAATGCAAATCCTGGAAAAGTAGCAAGATTTTTCTCAATGTTAGATTTACAAGAAACACTTGTATACAAAAAACAAAGAGCAAATTACAAATTAAATGGCTGCACAATCTCATTAGATATTTTGGAAAACAATTCCCATTATATAGAAATAGAAGGTTCTGAAACAGACATAGAAAAAACAATTCAGGCTCTTGGTTTAACAGACAAACCAATTGAAAAAAGAAGTTATCCAGATATTCTTGGGGGGAAAAATGGCATGCATAGAAAAAATTTATAGTGTATCAGCATTAGTTGGAAACGGGGACTGTAATGCAAATTGTGGTTTTTGCGCTGGAAAATACTTAAGACCTGAGGCAAAAGGAGATAAACAGGCGTATAATAGGAATTTAGAAGCAGCAATTAAATTATCTGCTCGTTACGGTGGGTGGTCTTTATCCTTAACTTCAAGCGGAGAACCAACATGTGACCCAAATGCTTTAACAAGGGCTTTAGAAGTTTATCAAAAATGTACAGATCAAGGAGCCTATTTTCCAAATGTAAATCTCTTCACAAATGGAATTTTATTTGGCGATAAAGAGTTTTGTGATAAATATTTAGATTCTTGGAGAGAATTAGGGCTGAATAATGTAGCTATTTCAATTCATGATCCAGATGAAAAAAAACAAGCAAAAGTATACGGATTAAAAAAATATCCAAGCCTAGAAAAAATAAGTGAAAATATAAGGGAACATGGATTAGGTGTGAGAGGCACATTGCTCCTAAGGAAAGAAGGGGTTGATAGTGCTGTTAAATATAAACATGCAGTAGATGAGCTTATTGATAAAAGCTTTGACAATATAACTTCCTGGCCAATTGGAAATCCTGATGGAACAAGATGTAAAGATACTCCTGCCAGATTAGGCTTATTAGGTATTAGAATGTGGTTATGGGGTAATACTCAGAAATGTCACGGACATGTTTGGGGTGGTGGGGTTTATGATTATCATGGAAACATTTTGAGATTTACAGATTATGTTACAAAACATAATCCAAAAAAAGATTTTGTAAGACAATTGGTTGTATTTCAAGACCATACAGTTGCTTATTCATGGATAAGAGAAGGAGCACTATGTATGAAATGACTCTAAAAAGTCTAGGAATTTTTGTAGGAACAGGAGACTGCAATGCCCGTTGTTCACACTGCGCTGGCCTGCCCCACAGAAAATACACCCCAAAACAAGATGGAATAATTGATAAGGATTTAATTTACAAAACTTTAGTTGACTGCTACAACCAAGGAGCAAGATCTTTAACAATCAGCGGAAGTGGCGAACCAACACTCTCCCCAATCTCAGTCACAAAAACTTTAGAACTAGTTGACAGCCTCAGCCAGCAAGGAAAAGCTTACGAATGGATAAACCTTTATTCAAACGGAATCAGAATTGGCCAAGAAAAATCTTTTTCAGAAACATATTTACCCCAATGGCAAAGACTAGGACTAAAAACAGTTTACATAACAGTTCATGACTTAAATGAAAAAAAGAACGCAGAAACTTATGGAGTAAATTATTATCCAAACCTAGAAACAATTGTCTCTAGAATTCACAATACCAATCTCCTTACAAGAGCAAACATTGTCCTTACAAAACAAAATGCCCAAACCCACAAAGATTATATTGCCTTTGTCCAAGCCCTAAGACAAATAGGATTTGATCACATCTCAGCCTGGCCAATCAGAAATGAAAATGATATAATGGATACAGAATTAGCTCCGCCAGCAGAAGAACTAGAAAAAATGAAAGCATGGGCAGAGCAACACGAAACACCAGAACATAGATTAAGAGTTCTTGGAAATGCAGAAAGAGTTGTCTATGATGCTTGTGAAAAACTCACCCTCTTCCCAGATGGCACTCTATCTAATACATGGTGTGGTTAGATTTCTAGATAGTCATTGGAGTGTGCAGCATTGTATACATTTCTTCACTTTCTTTTTGTGTTGGACCTCTATCATACATCTCCCCACAATCAGGACAAACCATATATACTCTATGTCCCATCCTATCTAAACTTTCAGTAAGTTTTGTTGCATTTGGATGCCCTCTTTTTCCACATTCTTGCCTTTTTCTTGCCCATTCTATTAAACCCTTGTGTGGGTTTTCAGCATCTGATTCTAAGTCTTTTGCCATAATTAGTTATTATTGTCTGACTATTTATATTTTTATATACTAAATCTCCATGATTTTACCCTTCCGCCCCACCTGAATAACCTTTGTCTTCCCAATTTTTTCTTCAATACCTTCTGCTTCATGAATATGTGCAGAAATAAAAACATCTGGTTGAAAATAATCAATTGCCTTTCTAATTCCCTCATCACCCCCCCACCCAGAAAACTCCGCCTTACTCCCTGCTGCATGCAAATGACTCACTAAAATCTTTTTACCAGTTTTTGTCTTAATTTTCTCAAAACTTTTCTTCAGTTTATCAATAGTCTTTTTTTCATCAGGAAACAATGCAAAATCAGGATTACCAAATCCAACTAAATCAACACCTTCATAATTCACATAATACCCATCAAGATTTTTTATCTTATGTTTCTTTTTAATTAAATCAACTTCATCTACAGAATCCCAATTTCCAGGCACAAAAACAACTTTTTGTTTGTTTTTCTTAAAAGGCGCAATAACATCTCCACCTTCAAAAGGCCCATGTAAATCCCCTGCTAAAACAACTAAATCCACCTTATTCTTCTTTGCTTTCTCAGCAAGCTTCTCAGCTATGTCTCTGCTTCCATGTAAATCCGCTGCAGCTAGGATTTTCAACTTTTCTTTTCTTTTAGCTTTTGTTTTCATATAACTGCTTAAATAAACACATTTTTAAATATCTTGTCTTTTAGTGGGGTATGGCAAAAGAGAAGGCAAAAAATCAATATAATTTTAAAGAAGTAGAAGAGAAAATTAAAAAATTTTGGGAAAAAAATCAAATTTATAAATTCAACCCAAATTCAACTAAGGAAATTTATTCAGTTGATACTCCCCCACCAACTGTTTCTGGAAGAATCCACATGGGACATTCATTTTCTGATTCACAACAAGATTTTTTTGTTAGATATAAACGAATGAGGGGTTTCAATGTTTTGAATCCTTTTGGAACAGACAACAACGGCTTACCAACTTTACGGCTCGTTGAAAAAGAAAAAGGCGTAAGATCAAAAGATATGACTAGAGAAGAATTCATAGAACTAAGCAACAAAACAATTACAGAAGAGTTCATCCCAGAATTTTTAAACGATGTCAAAAGTCTTGGAATCTCCGCAGATTACACTCTTTTCTATTCAACAATTGACGAGCATTCAAGAAGCATTTCACAAAAATCATTTATTGATTTATACAAACAAGGAAGAGAATATAGAATCGAAGCCCCAGCTTTATGGTGCACAAAATGCCAGACCACAATTGCCCAAGTTGAATTAGAAGATAGGGATATCGAGAGCAAGTTTAATGATATTGTTTTCAAGGTTAATGGCAAAAAAATAATTGTTTCAACAACTCGCCCAGAGTTATTACCTGCAACTGTCGCAGTTTTTGTTAATCCAAAAGATAAGAGATATCATAATCTTGTAGGAAAAAAAGCCAAAGTTCCCCTATTTAATTTTGAAGTTCCAATTTTAGAAGACGAAAAAGCAGACCCAGAAAAAGGGACTGGAGTAGTTATGTGTTGCACATTTGGTGACCAAACAGATATGGAATGGCAAAAGGAACATAAACTCAAAATTAAAACAGCAATTACCAAAGACGGAAAAATGACTTCTCTTGCTAGGAAATATAGGGGAATGGAGATAAAACAAGCAAGGGAAAAAATTCTTGAAGATTTGAAAAAACAAAAACTCTTAGTCAAACAAAAAGATATTGTGCACCCAGTGAATGTTCATGAAAGATGCGGAACAGAAATAGAATTTATCCATAGTAAACAGTGGTTTGTCAAATATCTTGACTTGAAAAAAGATATGTTGAAATGGGGCAAGGAAATAAAATGGTATCCAGAATACATGAGGCACAGATACAACAATTGGGTAAAGGGGCTAAAATGGGATTGGTGCATTTCACGACAAATCCCTTTCGGAATTCCATTCCCTGTTTGGTATTGTAAAAAATGTGATGAAGTTATTTTAGCAGAAGAAAAAGACCTGCCAGTTGACCCGTTAGAGAATAAACCTCCCATTAAGGAATGTCCGAAATGCAAATCTAAAAAATTCATCCCAGAAAAAGATGTAATGAACACATGGGCAACCTCCGCATTGACACCAACAATAGTCAAGGACTTATTAAAAGGAACTAAAGCCTACAATAAAATAAAAAACAAACCAATGAATATCCGAAGAAACGGCCACGATATTATCACTTTCTGGGATTTCAACACAATTGTCAAGTCTCAACTCCACTACAAAATAAATCCTTGGAAAGAACTTTTCATTAACGGGTGGATTCTTGGCAAAGATGGAAAGAAAATGTCAAAATCAAAAAACAATACAGTTTCCCCACAAGAAATAATAAAACAATGGGGGGCAGACGTACTAAGATACCTATCCGCCTCATCAAGCCTAGGAGAAGACCTCCCTTTTCCAGAAAAAGAATTAGTAGCAGGTAAAAGACTTGTAACAAAACTTTTCAACGCAACTAAATTTGTTTTTATGAATTTAAAAGACTACAAAGGAAATAAACCAAAGAAATTTGAAAAAGCAGACGAACAATTTCTTTCAAAACTAAACTCGGTTGTTAAATCAGCAACAGACAGTTTTGACAAATACGAGTATAGTAAAGCCAAAGCAGAAGTTGAAAAATTCTTTTGGCACGACTTCGCAGACAATTATCTAGAAATAGTCAAAAACAGAATCTATAATGCAAAAGGCGACAAGAAAATTTCAGCACAATACACTCTCCACAGATCTCTCATCACAATTTTAAAACTAATTGCCCCCACTATGCCGTTCATTACAGAAGAAATTTACCAAACATATTTTAAAAAATCAGAAAAATCAGAATCAATCCATATTTCAGATTGGCCAGAATATGAAAAACCAAAACCTACAAAGGAACTTGGAACATTCTATCAAACTCTTACAAAAGTAAGACAAGAAAAATCAAAAAAGCAAAAATCAATGAGGGCAGAAATTATATTAACTATTCCAAAAAAGAATCTGGATGCTCTTAAGGATATGCTTGATGATTTCAAGGCAGTTACAAACGCCAAAGAAATCAAAACCGGAAAGTTCAAAATAGAATTTTCAGATTGACACAATCTCCAAACATTAATAAATCCAAACTATAACATACATTCATGGACCAAGCAAAAAAATTCGAATTAGAACAAACAGTTGAGGAATTAGAAGGTTACCGAGGGAGACACACAGAATTAATTACAGTTTACATCCCCTCAGGTTTTAATATTAATCAAGTTGTAAAACAAATTGAAGATGAAAAAGGAACAGCAACAAACATTAAGTCAACCTCAACAAGAAAAAATGTTATCCAAGCTTTAGAAAAAGTTTCCCGTCAGTTAAAACTCATAGGAAGAACACCAGAGAATGGATTAGTTGTTTTTTCAGGTAATGTTACAGATGCAGAAGGAAGAGAAGATCTAAGAATTTGGACAATTGAACCACCACAGCCATTAAAAATCAGAATGTATCGTTGTGATCAGACATTTATCCTAGAACCGCTTCAAGAATTGCTTGAAACAGATGAAGTTTATGCCTTATTAATTATTGAAAGAAACGAAGCAACAATTGGAATCTTAGAAGGGAAATCAATTAGGATTCTTCAGCATTTTACTTCCGGAATCCCGGGAAAAGTTAGGGCAGGAGGTCAAAGCAGTCAGAGATTCCACAGAATTACAGAAGGTTTAGCAAAAGAATTTTTCAGAAGAGTTGCAGAAGCAATGAAGCAACATTTTTTTGATAATGAAAAATTAAAAGGAATCTTAATTGGTGGTCCAATCCCAACAAAAGACGAGTTCTTAGATACAGGGCAACTTGTTACAAAATTAAAAGATAAAGTTATAGCAGTCAGGGATATTGGAGATACAGAAATGCCTGGCTTGAAGGAACTTGTCCAAAAATCGCAAGATGTTTTAGCAGAGCAGGAAATAACAAAACAAAAACAAATCCTCGACGAGTTTTTTGCCACACTTGCAAAAGAGCCAAATAAAGTAGCATATGGAGAAGTTGAAACAGAAATTAGATTAAAAGAAGGTGCAGTAGGTAAATTAATTATTTCAAGAACATTAGACAGAGATAAAATAAAAATCTTTGAAAAACTTGCAGCTAAGACCTCTGCAGAAGTTCATCAAGTTACAAAAGAAACACCAGAAGGAGTCCAATTTGATAATCTTGGAGGGATTGGAGGAATATTAAGATTCGCAATTTCAATTTAAAATGACAGAAGAAACAAAAGCACAAGAAACAGGAAAACAAGAAGTTCCAATAATAACCCAATCAACAGCCCAAGAAATAGAAACAGAGTTTGAAGACAAGGAAAGAGAAAGTGAAGAAAAAGTTGAAGCAGCTCTTTTTATTTCTGGCCGATTTTTAAATTTACAAGATTTAATTATGCTTACAGATGTAAATCCAATTATGCTAAAAGAAATTCTTAACAAACTCGAAAAAAAATATTCTTCTGGTGCTCTCCGCCTCATAGCTAGAAACAACACTTGGAAAATGGATGTAGCAGAAAAATATCATTATTTAATTAA
>CEPX01196170.1_pt1 | contig 22533 bp, 25 predicted proteins | sample 361361 | NCBI WGS metagenome assembly CEPX01 (sample SAMEA2619974, study PRJEB7988) | marine metagenome | biome: marine biome (ENVO:00000447); feature: mesopelagic zone (ENVO:00000213) & marine oxygen minimum zone (ENVO:01000065); material: "saline water (ENVO:00002010), including plankton...
TTCAACATCATTAGAGCATGATATACCATTGGAAAAGATGGCTGCAACGCTTTCTAATACAGAATATAACCCTGAGCAGTTTCCAGGGCTTGTTATAAGGATTAAAGAGCCTAAGACATCTGCATTGATATTCAGCTCAGGCAAGGTTGTCTGCACTGGGGCAAGGTCAATGGAGAAGGTTCATGAGTCTATAAAGAAGATTATAAAGAGCCTTGAGAAGATCAAGATTAAGATAACTGTTGAGCCTAAGATAAAGATTCAGAACATTGTGGCAAGCGGCTCAATAGGCATGGATCTTAACCTGAATACATTGACAATGAAGCTTGATAACACAGAGTATGAGCCTGAGCAGTTCCCTGGTCTGGTTTATAAGCTGCCAAAGGCAAAGGCAACTTTCTTATTGTTCAGCAATGGAAAGGTTGTTTGCACTGGAACTAAGAGCGAAGAGGAAGTGCATGAGGCTCTTGACAAGCTGGTTGAGAATCTGAAGAAGGTTGGAGTGAAGAAGACTGGGGCTTAGATAAAGCCTTTTTTATTCTTATTTTATTTTTTTTATAATAACTGTTTCTTAGTTCTTACTGTTTTGGGTGAGAAGAAGTTTTGCTAAAAAATCCATAAATCTCTTCGAGATTTAACATCAGTAAAACTTCTTGGTGATGTGAAATGAGGGTTTTGTAGAAATGCTAATAGTTGATTCTGGCAGTAGATAATTTTATATAATAATGTTCTTAATCTATTTGTATGGTACTGATTAGAAAAGCTAACGTCAAGGATATTTCTTCCATTGTTAAATTATGGGAGGAATTTATGAAAGACCATGATAAAATAGTTCTAGAAAGGAATGAAAGGCTTAGACTATATACCCCAAGGAAGAAGAATGCAGCAGACAATTATAGAGCTTTCATTACAGAACAGCTTAAATCAAGGAAAGGAGCTATATTCTTCGCTGAAGTAGATGATAATATTATTGGATTTACGCTTGTGATTATCAAAGATGAAATCCCCGTATTTAAGATTGAGAAGATTGGATATATAAGTGATTTATTCGTCAAAAAAGAACATAGAGGAAAAGGAATTAGTTCACAATTGATGGATAAATCAATAAAGTGGTTAAAGAAGAATAATATGAATCATATATCCATAGGATTGTATGTAGATAATGAGTTCGCGCATTCTGTTTATAAGAAGAAGGGATTCTTTGATTATAAGATTGAAATGCGAAGAGAGATATAAAGGTATTAGATTCTTTTCATTAGTTATTTTCCAATACCTACAGCATTTACTATACAGCGGAAAACAAATTTAAAGATTTGTTTTCCTGGTATAGTAAATGACTCGCTGGTCAATTAGTTATGTCATTTACTATACTTCACAAAAGATAAAAGAATATAAAGGAGTTCTGCTTCAGTTTTTTATTGAGTTAGATGTAAGTGTCTTTTTGGGGGTAAAATCAGTACTAAAAATGGAAGTAACTGAACAGATTAAAAGGTTTCATCAGTTCTTTGAAGATGTTTACCAGGGAGTTTTGTTAGAGAATGTTAGGACCGGCGCTAAATCTATTGTTATTGACTTTACTGAACTTTTAAAGTTTGACCCAGAGTTAGGAGATATTCTATTGGAACAGCCTGAAGAGGTTATTAAGGCAGCTGAGCTTTCAATTGAGCAGTTTGACCTGCCTGCTGAAGTCAAGGATTTTAAGCTAAGGCTGGAGAACCTTCCTCCTTCCCAGAAGATAATGATACGGAATATCAGAAGTGAGCATATCGGCAAGCTGGTGGTGGTGGAAGGGATTGTAAGGCAGAAGAGTGATGTAAGGCCCCAGGTTACAGCAGCCAAGTTTGAGTGCCCTTCATGCGGCAATATAATCTCTGTGCTTCAGCTGGATTCCCAGTTTAAGGAGCCTTCCAGGTGCGGCTGCGGAAGAAAAGGAAAGTTTAAGCTTATTAACAAGGAGCTGATAGACGCCCAGGGCATTGTGTTGGAGGAGTCGCCTGAGAATATAGAAGGCGGAGAGCAGCCAAAGAGGATGAATATTTTCCTGAAGGGAGACCTTGTAAGCCCTTTGAGTGAGAGAAAGAGTTCACCCGGCTCAAAAATCAATATTGTAGGGATTATTAAAGAAGTGCCGATAATATTAAAGTCAGGCGGGAAGTCAACAAGGTTTGATCTTCTTATAGAAGCCAATAGCTTAACTGCCATGGAAGAAACGTTTTATGAGATAGACATTTCAGAGAAAGAGGAGAAGCAGATAAAAGATATTGCAAAAGATAAGAATGTCTATAAGAGAATAATTAATTCAATTGCGCCTTCTATTTACGGCTATGAGAAGATAAAGGAGGCTCTTATCCTACAGTTAATGGGAGGAGTGCCAAAGGTAAGGTCTGATGGCGCTATCTCAAGGGGTGATATGCATGTTCTTCTTGTTGGAGATCCTGGTGCTGGCAAGAGCCAATTATTAAAGAGAGTAGGAGTTATTGCGCCAAAGGGAAGGTATGTAACCGGGAGAGGAGTAAGCGGAGCAGGCCTTACCGCTTCAGTTGTAAAGGATGAATTCTTAAAAGGCTGGAGCCTTGAAGCAGGAGCTTTAGTTCTGGCTTCCAATGGAATCTGCGCGATTGATGAGATGGATAAGATGAGCCCGGAGGATAGGAGCGCTATGCATGAAGCATTGGAGCAGCAGACAGTTAGTATCAGCAAGGCTAATATCCAGGCTACTTTGTTAGCAAGGACTACAGTGTTAGCTGCAGCCAACCCAAAGTTTGGAAGGTTTGACCCATACGGAGTTATTGGCGAGCAGATAGACCTGCCACCAACCTTAATCAACAGGTTTGATTTGATTTTCCCTATTAAGGATCTGCCTGATAAAGAGAAGGATACTATGATGGCTTCCCATATATTAAGCCTTCATCAGGAGCCGGATAAGATAGTACCTGAAATCCCTACCAAACTGCTGAAGAAATATATTGCTTACGCAAAGCAAAGGTTTAAGCCAAAACTTACAACCGCAGCGATGGAAGAGATTAGAGAGTATTATCTCAGGATGAGGGCAAGCGGATCAACAGAGGGAAGCGTTAAGACAATCCCTATCTCGCCAAGACAACTGGAAGCTTTGGTAAGGTTAGCGGAAGCTTCTGCAAAGGTAAGGTTGTCAAACAGGGTAACTAAAAGGGATGCTGTAAGAGGTATTGAGCAATTAGAATATTGCCTGATGCAGGTTGGATTTGATAAGGAGACCGGCAAGATTGATATCGACAGAATCACAACAGGAATCACTGCTTCTCAAAGAAATGTTATTATTATTATCAAAGATATCATAAATGACCTGGAGAAAACAATCGGGAAGACCATTCCAATTGAAGATGTTGTAAAAGAGGCCAAAGAGCAGAAGATAGAGGAGGATAAGGTAGAAGAGGTTATTGAAAGGTTAAGAAGGAGCGGTGATGTGTTCGAGCCGAGAAGGGGTTTCATATCCCGCTTATAATATTTTTTCTCACTATAAAAGATGGAAGATAAAACTATACAAAAAAGGCAGATAGCTTACAAAGTAAGGATAAAAGACTTGGTTATGGGAAACTATATCAAGAATGAAGGCTGGCAGCCGAATTATATTATCACTCCAAATAACCTTAAGGTGTCCAGAATAAACCTGATAGGGGTTGTTATTTCTGTTGATGATAATCCAAATTATAAAGGATTTACAATAGATGACAGCACAGAAAGAGTCTCTGTGAGAGTTTTTGAGGAAACTTCATATATAAGCAATATAGGGGTGGGCAATGTTATCTTATTAATAGGCAGGCCAAGGCTGTATGGCTCTGATGTTTATATAATACCTGAGATAGTTAAAAGACTGGAGGATTCAAAGTGGCTTATGGTAAGGAAGCTTGAGTTAAAAGACCAGGTAAAAGAAGATATTAATAAAGAAAGCACTAAGGAAGAAGGTTCTCAGGAAAAAGTGGAAAATAATTCAAGGGATGTTGCGCAAAAAGTGCTTGATGCTATTAGGCTGCTTGATAAGGGAGAAGGCGCTAATTTTGATGATGTTCTGGGGCTCGTGGATAGCAAGGAAACAGATAAGATTATTGACAGCTTAATCAAGCAAGGGGAGATATTTGAGCCCAGAGCAGGGAAGCTCATAATAATGAATGCTTAGTTTAGAACAAGGCTGGTGTAACAAACACTTCTATAAAGGCTGCTACTACCAGTATAACCACTGACAGTATCAACATGTCAGCAGAGTCCAAGACAATATGCTCAAACTTCTTTGTTCTGAAGTCATGCCGTATCACAGCCACAGAGATAATCCCCCCAGCAAGACCTGCAGTGAAATATGCCAGTATCTCAAATATGCCATGAGTCATATACCTTAGAACCCCTAATGAGAATATGCTAAGATAAGAGCCGATTCCAATAAATCCTGCGCTGTTTGCCAGATTGCTTAAATTTGATCTTATAAAGTTGCCAATGGCAACACTGATAACTGAGGCATTCCATGTTAATATAAAGATTGCCCCAAAGCCATAGATAAAGGCAAACAATACTGCAAAGGTTAAAACTTTCAGGTTGTTAAAGAGTATCTTAAGGAGCAGGCTGGCTTGGAACGTCATGTTAGCTGTTATCTGGTTGTTTATATCAAGTATAGTTTGCTGCTGGATATTAAAGAGCCTGGTAGAAACATCTGTGGGCAGAAGAACATACCATAACGTAAGGGAGAGTGTTATGCCAAGAAATAAAAGAATGAAAAACAGCAATGCCTTCCCATGCTCTTTTAATAACAAAGATTCTTTCTCAATCTTTATATCCTTCTTTTCCTCCATCCTTATTACTCCATAAATAAGGGGAATAGTAGATATTACTGTCAAGAACACCAATACCAGGCTTGCATACCTTTCAAATATCCAAAGGGATAGAAGTACAGCGATTGAAGAATATAAGAATCCTAAAAAGAAAACCTCTCCCGGCTTTCTTTCAGCTTTTAAAGGATTGAGTATTGATTCCAGAACCATAGAAATTTAATTATTTAGGGTATATATATAATTTTGGATTGTTGATAAAGTCTATAACTTTACTCAACTAAAGAAAATTCTTAATTTTCTTGTTAAAAAAGAAAAATAAAAGAAAAAGAATTTAGCTACTCTGGGCAAGATACCAGATATCCTTTAATGCAACAACAACAGTGGCTGGTACAAGGAATGCCAGTAATTGGATAAATACTGCATTCATATAAGGCCCAATAATAGCAACGCTTGCTATTGAGCTAGAAGCTCCGCCTAAGCCAGCTACAATTATCAGTACTGTTGCAACAACCAAAAATTCTTTTGTTTCCTTTCCGGTAACATTTAAGAACCCTACTATCAGCCCGCATACAACCAATAACGAGGCTAGCCATGGAATCAAGCCAGTTCCTAATAGTGGCTGAGAAGCTAAACCTAATAACAGGGCTAATACAACACCCACAACAAAAGAATAATGTCCTATTTTTTTCTGCATTCTTTAAACACCTCCTTTTTTCTTTCCTTTTTTTATTATATTTCCTGATCTATCAAATATTAAGCTTATTTTTGTATATACTCCTATATATATTTTTTGATACTACATTAAAAGACTAACATATAAAAGAAAGATTTATATTAATGGAAAAGGAGTTTTGTGTGTATGAAACTTCATATTTATTTATTCAGGCATGGCCAGACATATTTTAACAGGGATAAAAGGTTTACCGGATGGAAGGATTCTAAGCTAACTCCTAAAGGTATAAAAGACGCTAAGAAGGTTGCTAAGAAACTGAAGAATAAAAGATTTCAGGTTGCTTATAAGACAAGACTTTCTAGATCAAAGGATACATTAAAGCCTGTTCTAGAATATCATCCTGAATGCAAGAAAGTGATCACAGATAACAGGATGATTGAGAGATGTTATGGAAGACTGCAAGGACATTACCATAAAACAATAATCGAGAAGCATGGTAAAAAGCAGTTTGATATATGGCATAGGAGTTATGATGTCCCCCCGCCTAAGGGGGAAAGCGTGAAGATGGTAGAGAAAAGGGTTAATTCTTTTATCAAAGATTTATTGAAAAAGATGAAAAAGGAAAAGGTTAATGTTGCTATTTCTGCGCATGGGAATTCTATGAGACCTTTCAGAAAGCATTTTGAGAAGCTTTCTATAAAGCAGATGATGAAACTTGAGAATCCCTGGGACGATTATTTTGAGTATGTTGTAAAGGTCTAAGAAAACATTAACCTGTATTTGCTAACCCTTCTGTTACATTGGTTACTTCAGGTTTAGTAGGACCTTCCTCATATATCCTTAATCTCTCTCTATACTTCTCTGCCTGGTCTCGCTCTTCAACACTTAAGGCATTATGCTTATCTGTCTTTTCCAATAAGAAATCGAACAATGACTGGCTGGTCATTTCTAGAACATTGTGTTTAGTAGAATAATAAGCAATCCCAGCTAAGATATTTTTGAAATCTTCTGTATCTTCTCTATGAACTCCTGTTTTCCTGAGTTCAAGCTGATACCTGATTTCTCTTAAGGAATGTCTTAATTCTCTTTCATCGGCTATTCCATTGATATTTCCACATATTGAGTTATAGATCTTTCCTGCATAATGTGTTATTTCTTTTCTAAACTGAGCATCTCCTCTAACTCTTTCCATAACATAATGGTTTTTATGGAATATATCTGCGAATTCGCCTTCTGCAATGTTTACCCATCCTTCAAGGTCATCACCGCCGTTCTCTTTATTTTCTGTTATGGTTTCCTTGCTTAAGAGCTCTAACTTGTTTCTGAGAGATTTATGTTTTAACATAAGCTGTTCATGGTTTATAAATTTCCTATAGTTGTTTCTAAAACTATCAGTTGTTGCTTCTTTTCTATATTCTTCTTTCTTTTCTACTGCAAGTTCCCTGTATCTTGGCGTATCTTCATCATACTTATGATATCCTCTGCTATATTTTGTTTTTGATAAGAAAAACTTAAGGAAAAATCTAAGTAAGGGACGGCCATTCAGTTTCCCAGGGTCTTCCTGCACAGTTGTATTTAACCTTGCTAAGGTGTCTATTGCTTTGTCAACATCCATTCCTTTAAGCGCTGTTAATATATTTGTTATTCCCTTATTTAGGTCGTTCATAGCAACTTCATATTTAGCTACCTCCAAATAACTGGGGATCTGCTCGAATGCAGCACCAAAACCATATAACATTTCATGCAGTTTCTTGCTTGGTTCTCCAGACCCTCTATAAGCCTGGGTTGCAATCTCTGGCAAAGTTTCTGCTAATACTTTAACCAAGTCATTTCCTAATCCTTTAAGAAAGTTATATTTGTTTTTATCTTCTGGTTTTTTGTTTTCACCTTCTTTTCCATGTTCTGATTCGCCATATAATTCAGTACTTAATAAGATACCATCAATTTTTCCCTTTATAGTATTAAAATAAGTATTCATCAACTGGCCAACAGAAAGCTTTTGGTCAATTTTATCTTCTTCTTTCTGCTCTTCCAGCTCTCTTTTGTTTTCTGCGATTATGTCATCTAATGTTCCCTGGATACTTTCATCATCAATGCCTTCTTTGATATCTTTCAAACGAGTAATTTTAGAGCTATCATAAGTTGTTAAGTAAGTCATATGAAACTTTCTTTCAAGACCTCTAATCATTCTTATCAAACCACCTCTTTCTCTTAATCCCATATCTTCTTTCTCTTCTTCAGAGGCATTATTCAGATATTCCTGAATAATTAAATTTCCAATTCTGACCTTACGAGTATTTGATTTCTTAGTTTTTTCATCGTATAAAATAAGATTAAGATCAGACACCCTTTCATTAAGAATATCATCTATATCTTCTTTTTTTCTGAGAATTCTTTTTCCCCCTACTTGCTTATATCTTGCATTTTTATATGCCAAAACCAGAAGATGCCTGCCAAGTTCACATAAATCTTCCATGTCTTCGGTTTTAGTAGACAACAACCTTATACCATTTACATATCTTAAGGACTCATCAATCTGACCAAAAGTATCAAATTGTCCTATATAAGGCCATACTGTCCTTTGAGCATTTGTTCCATTTAGTGAATTTTTTGCCATTTTATCACTTATTAGTAAGTATTAATTCATTATATATAAACCTTTCTATTTTTACTAGAAGATACTTTAAAAAAGGTTTTTAAGCTACCTATGCAGCCCTTTTAACCAAACAAGGAACAGCATCTGATATAAGATTATATTCCTTCAACACATGTGTTTTAAGTTTACAGTAATCATCAAACGCTAATCTCTCCAGATGCTCTTCATTATTTCTGTATTCTTCATTTAGCTCTTTACAAGTAGACCTCATTATCTCATTGCCTTTATCATCCTGGTGTTTAGCATACACAAATGTCCATTTGCCATTCTTGCTCATAGCCCTGTAGATTGTTTCCTCACCATAGGTTATTTTATAGGTATTATCGTCCACCCTCTCAATCGAGCCTTCAGAGAAGTCTTCTGGAGGATCAAATCTCTTGAACACAGCACCTGGTCCAGAATGTCTTTCATATTGTGGTTCCCTTGCCCTCTGTATTTGTTCTTTAGTTTTAGCAGCATGGTATGCTACTTTATCAAGCTTAGACCCAGTATACTCCCACCAAGTTTTTTGTTTAGGAACTACATATAATGTTTCATGGGCTACAAGATCCTCTAAATTCACCGGTTTAAAGGGCATCATTTTATTATTAGAGAGTAACTATTACTTATAAGTTTTTTGTTTTAATATTGTTTAAATAGCCCCAAATAAATGCATTACCTTAAGCTTTAAAACCATCCAATAGCCTGCAGCAAGCTGTTTTAAGCCGAGCTTGCTCTTTCCAAGCTCCCTGTCTTTGAACACAATGGGAACCTCTTCTATTCTAAAGCCTTTCAGTTTCGCCTTGAATAAAACCTCCTGAACAATAGAAGGCCCTTTAGAAGTCAATTTATCAACATTGATTGTTTCCAGAACTTTCCTTCTGAAGCATCTAAACCCTGAATTACAGTCTTTTACCTTTAAACCAAGCATTATTCTTATGTAGAGGTTTGCAAAGATTGTTATTATTTTTCTTACTAAACCTCTTCCTTCCTCTTTGCCGCCTTTTATCCTCCTGGAGCCAATCGCTAAATCAGCTTCTTTTACCTTTTCTAAGAGCCTTGGTATATAACAAGGGTTATGGCTAAGATCAGCATCCATCTCTATGATATAATCTGCTGCATGCTCAAGGCTGTATTTATAGCCAGCACGGCCTGCATAGCCTCTCCCCCTGTTTTCTTTCCTTAGCAGAAGGTGAACCCTTTTATCTTTCTTAGAGATATCTTCTACAATCTTCCATGTTTCATCAGGGCTGTTATCATCAACCACCACAATTTCTATATCTTTTATGTTCAGGCTGAGAATCTCTTTTATAAGACTGGCTATGTTCTCTTTCTCGTTATAGGTTGGGATCATGATGAAGGTTTTCATTTTAAGACTAAGTATTAGGCTTTATTATTTTAAGGTTTTGGATTTAAAAGCAAACTATATAAATCTAATTAGAATCCTTTGGTTAATATAGCCAAGGAGGCTGATTAATGAGCGCTATAAGGGGATTATTAATCCTATTTTATGAAGCTAATAGATTTGCAATGAACTTTTACTGGGTAATTTATTTATGGTTTCTTTTTACTGGGAAGGTTAACCTTTTTGCGCATTTGATTGGATTTGTTTGCTTTCTATATTTTGTAAGTAATGTTGCTTATTACCTTCCGAGTTAGAATGTAAGTATTATTATTCTATCTTAACAGAATTCCCAATACTTTGCCCTGGCATGCCCCTTTCAAACAAAGCCCTTACTGCTCCAGAATTTCCATGCTCTTTTGTTATCTTGCCTTTTATCTGCTTTCCTGCAGGGCTTTTCCATGTAACAGTCTTGCCTATCAGCTCTTTAGCCTTATCTTTATCGTTAACCTCAGCTGGTTTTATAACCATCTGGTTGCATGTCTGAGTATGCCTTCCTCTCCTGAAATTTACGATAACAGCTTGCATACAGAGAAGTATTTATTATCAGTATAAAAATCTTTCTCAATCTTCTCCTATTATAACATATTCTGTCTTGTAGTCTTTCTTAAATCGTTGGTAGGCGCTTTTAGTTATAAAAACAGCAAAAATCCCTACAATATTTACATTCGCCTGTTCGCAGATATTTATCAATGATAATACGGTAGAGCCACTCCTTATAACATCATCTATTATTAATACACCATCTTTCTTTTTAAGGAGATGCTTTGGAAGGTAAAACGGTGTTGTGGTTGGCTTATCTTCCAGTACATTATTTGAAACATAATAGTCAGATAACGCTATTTCCTTTTTCTTTTTAACATATACAGAGTCACAATCCAAGTAATCAGCTATTTTAACAGCCAAAGGAATGCCGTTAACTGCAGAAGTTATTACCTTGTCTATTTTTGTGTTAAATTTCCCTGCTGCATCTCCTGCTATGAAGTTAAGAAGTTTTGGCCTTGAAAGAATAGTATAAGTGATGAAAAGCTTGTTAGAGCCATTCTTAGATAAATCCTGGATAAAACCTTTATAGTAGCTCTTGTAAAACAAGTCTATTATTTCAGAAGCCCTTTGGCTTTTTGGGAGAACATAACCATTTATGTATCTGTTTAAAACGCCAATAGGCAGATTTAGTTCCTTGGATAGCTCCCTGAATGTTTTGCTTTCTTTTAAGAACCTCAAACAATCAACAGCAAAGATTTTCTCTTTTACACTATTCAGATAGTGCATTTTATACCTGCAAGGCGTTTAAGATATAAAAACTTTTTCTTTTAATTCAGCAATATGTATATTATTTTTAGAATTTTAGAGTTTTTCATCAGGAAATATACAGGTTAGTGTATACAAATTTTATAAAGTAAGGAAGAAGAACCCTACAGTATGGTAAAAGACATACATGAAATAAAAGACTGCCCTGATTGTGGCAGCTCAAATATAATATATAACGATAGAAAGCAACAGGTTATATGCAAAGACTGCGGCCTTATTTTTGAGCCTTTAGCACCAAAAGAAGAGAAGAAGTTTGAGAAGGCGCATGGGATGAAGTGATTTATCTCCAGTCTACATCTACATGGTCAGTCCTCCAGTGAGGTTTGATGTCAACATTACTTAAAGCCTTAGATGCCTTCTTTTTTTCTAATATGCCCTGCCATGCTATCATGAGAGCATTATCAACAAGAACATCTCTGGGCGGGACAAAGCATTTTGCGTTTCTTTCCCTGCACATAATGTTTGACATCTCCTGCAGCCTTGTATTGCAGGCAACTCCGCCGCCTAATAAAAGCTCTTTTTTCTGGCAGTGCGCCATTGCCCTTTCTGCTACTTCTGTTAACATTGCAAATACTGTTTCCTGCAAGGAATAAGCAAGCTCAGCTTTTGAATAATTGTTGCTGTCCATCTTATTTTTGAGGTTGGTTAATATACCGGTAACAGAAACATCCATGCCTTTTACAGAGTAAGGTAGTTCTATATAATTATTAGTTTCTTCAGCTAACTTTTGAATCTTTGGGCCGCCAGGAAAGCCTATTCCTATGTATCTTGCAAATGAGTCAATGAAGTTGCCTATTCCCATGTCTAAGGTTTCTCCAAATATTCTGTACTTCCCGCCTTCATAAGCAATGATTTGTGTGTTGGCGCCGCTTACATACAACAGAACAGAATTTTTACAACCTGTTGTTAACTCTCCGATGCTTAGATGAGCAATGCAGTGGTTGACGCCTACTAAAGGGATGTTTAGCTTTTTGCTTAGCTCTTTGGCTTTTTCCATGCCTACTACAAGACAGGGCGGCAGTCCAGGACCTTGGCTGAATGAGATTATGTCAACATCTTTTAGAGTTAGATTTGCCTGTTTTAGAGCATCTTTTATTACTTTGTCTGCTACTTTGATATGATGCTCTTTAGCTTTAGAAGGATGAATGCCTTCCTTTTCAGATGTGTAACTGTCTTTAACATTGGCTAAAGGTTTTCCTTTGCTATTAATTATTCCTGCTCCAAAGGTGTGAGCTGTTGATTCTATTCCCAGGCAGATCATTTTGTTCTTCATAAAATAGTAAGACACTTATAAGATTAACTTATTTTATATTAAATTATGGCGTCTTTATTTGAATGTGAAGTAAGGTTTACTATTGAAGATATAAAAAGCTTTGAGGATAGGTTAAAAGAACTGGAAGCTAAACTGGTTTATCCTTATGAATTCACTGATTATTATTTCAGGCCGGTTAAGGAAAAATGGAACCTTGTTGAAAAGAATCTAAGAATAAGGGAATGGAAAAGCCCACAGAAGCCTACTACAATCTTCTTTGTCAAGAACGAAGTTATTTCACTTGGGGATATAAAATTTAAAAGAGCTCTCTATCCGGATGGAAAGGTAGCATTATTCAGCGGAGAGCTGAACATCTGCAGATCATTGCTCAGGGATTTGGGGTTTGAACCCTGGTTTTCTGTCAGAAAAGAGAATGCAAGCATGTGGGATATACCAAAATATGGATTTAAGACAGTAGCTGAACATATAGAAGGTCTGGGCTGGAGCGGAGAACTTGAATTCGAAGGGGAAGACCCAAAGAAAGCAAAGGAAGAGATTGAAAAGGCCTTAAATGCTCTGAAGATTCCAAAAGATTTAGTTAGCTTCAAGCCAATCTCAGCAATCTTCGCTGAGAAACGTAATATTGTTTAGGGAAAAAGGGCGGTAGGCGAGAATTGGTTTGGGTGAATTGAGCACTACTATCCTAAAGTAGTCAAGGGAAGAAAGTTTTATAAAAAAACATTGGTTCACAGCATCTATGAGATGTGCATTAAGAGATACTCTCAAGATTGAAAGCAGATATTGCATAACAAAACTGCCTGATAGGGTAATGTTTGAGCGTTTTGGCTTGAGCCCTTTAAATGCTTCCGTTGCAACCTCTCAATATTTGGCAGGAGCTGCTTATATTCATTTTGGGAATCTTCAAAGAGACAGTGAGAACCCAGGCAGAAAAGCGATGGGCTATCTTGGTAAAGAGGCTGCGGGGCTTTTAATGCAGAGAAATGTAAGAGAAGCCGTTAGTAAAGCAGACCATTTAATAGGTGCTTATGAAGCTAATCATGCAAACCTTGATTCATATACCTCATTGGTCAGGGGGAGCGGTGAAGACTTTTTCAGGGCAATTGTATATTTAGGAGAGGGCGATTATAAGGCTGCTGCTGAGTTAGGAGGAGATTTAGCGGTTCTTACCAGCCTTGATGATAATATCACCAACAGAGCTACTGATGTATCTGGTGGCAGGTTTAATCCTTTGATAAGCCAAGCTGATTTAAGAATAGCAGAAGAAATGTTTTCTGAGTCCAGAGAAAGAGTTGTTCAAACCATGAGTGATGTTCTTAATAATGAGTCTCTCGAAAGCCGGAGACTTCTTCAACAAGCAAAGGGCGCATGGGATTATATACGCTCAACAAAAGGAAAGAACCTTATTCCTTTAGGAGCAGCAGCCCTGGTAGGGTGTGAATGTAGTGAAGACCAAACTTGTGAAGAGTCTCCTCAGACACCTGAATTTTATGATGGATCTTGTATTAGTCTTACTGAACTAGGCGTTACACCAAAACAGTTTTTATGGGGTGCAGGAATTGTTATTGGCTCAATAGCTCTCTTTGGTTTTTGTAATTATCTAGCGAAAGGAGCAGTAAGAGGACCTCATGAAACTCAGAATAATAAGAAAAAAGAATAAAAGGGCGGTAGGAGGAAATCCCACATAAGGGTTTCACCCTTATCAACCCGTGGTCTATTTCTCGCTTTGCTCAAAATAGCCCGACTTGGTTATATTGGCAATACGAGGGATATAAAAGGGCGGTAGGCGAGAATTGAACTCGCTTCATACGGACCACAACCGTATATTCTACCATTAAACTACTACCGCCATATTGGTGATTGTGAAAGATAAATATTCAATATATAATAAATATAAAGAAATCTTTGTTATTTAAAAGCTTTGCCTGTTAAGAACTTATTTCATAATATTATACCTAACCCTATAATGCATCTGGTATATAAAGTAAGGCAGTAAGAAGCTTATTGTATAGAATATGGCTACGAATAGAGGAATCTGGATGCTGAGATTATAATTTACCAGAAAGCTGTTGAGTATCTTTGTGATAAGGATAAAGTTAACAATGGTTATAACAGGGAGCAGAGAGCCTATAAGAAGATGATGCTTCCTTTCCAGATGCTCTATATCTCTGATAAGTATTTCAAATAACAAGCCAAAAGATAGGCCTAAAAAACATATTATCAAATAATAAATCCAGCTTTTGAGCATTAACAGGAATGGAACCAATGTAAACAGTATTACAATATTCCCAATGATTGCCAGGATTAAAGCAATCCAGAAGACCGCTATATCAAGAGCCTTGATAAGTTTGTGCTTCTTTTGTTTTCCTTTTTCAATAATCTTCATGGTTCTATGGATATCATGATGTTCCCAGCCTTTTTCTTTCAGGTTGCTTATCAGTCTTTCAGACATCTTCCTCTTCCTCGCCTTCTATCATCTTTTTAACATATTCATTAAATTCCTGTAATCCATTATAGCATTCATAAATTGCATCAATATCCACCTTAACCTCTTTTCCATCTATCTCTGAGGTCATAGTTACATGCCTCCTAAATTCTCTTGATGATTGGTATTCTTCTACTTTATCTATTTTTCTTAGTAATGCATAAATCTGAATATTTTTGATTATGGTCTCATCATCTTTAAACAACTCCATAAGCTTTTCTCTTTTCAGCCAAGGGGTATCAGGAATCTCGTTAATCTTCTTCTGTTCCTTAGAATAAAGCAGAAGCGCATGATTTAAGAAATCATAAGCGCTTATCAGCCTTCCAATCACATGCTTTATCATATCAACTGTCCTTGTATATTTTAAGCTCACATAAACCAGGTGGTCAACCCTTATTAGTTCTTTTCTTGCGTCTTCCAATGCTTCCATCATCTTTAACACCTCATAAACGAAATGATTCCCTTTGCTTGAATATTTCCTCATTCCTGCTTGTTACATTATTTACTTCCTTTACAAATAATTTTGCCTCAGCAACATATTTTTTAATCTGGTTAAGCTCTATTGTTTTAACCCTATAGCTGCTGGAGCATATTACAAACCTGTCTTTCCTGACAAATTCCATAGGGCTGTTCTTATGCTCTACGATTATATCCTTTATTTCTTTAATAATGTTTATGTGCTCTTTATTGAACCCATATTTACTGATACATTTTTCCCTAAATAGGCTGAACCTGTTTTCAAAGCTTTCATGGAAAGAGGGCAGCCTTTTAAACAGCTTTTCATAGTGCAAAACTGAGCTCATTGCATATGACATTGCAAGAAACACGTTTTCCATGATTGCCAGGAGCAGTTTTGTGTCCTTTACTAGGGGATAGGTCATGAAAAGCATATGGTCAGCAACATTCAGTTTCTTCTTTGCAGCATCCCTTAGCTCCTGAAATCTCTCCATAGGAATATAATATAACTTCTTTATTAATAAATTTTGTTGTTGTATAGGGCCTTTTTGTGTTTTTTCAGAGTTTCTCGGTTTCTGACCAAAACTTTTATATATAAGATATTCTTATTATACAGAAATCTTATAATAAGAAAGTAAGATTGAAGGAAAACCCAAATGAAAAAGCCTGAAATCACATCATTGTCATCAAGGGGGCAGGTTGTAATACCCCAGGAAGTCAGAGATAGCCTTAACCTCAGGGAAGGGGAGAAGTTCATAGTTATGGGGGAAGGCGATGTGATTATATTGAAAAAGCTTGAGATTCCTTCATTTAAAGGCATTGATAAGATAATCAAGAAAACAAAGGAGCTGGAGAAACCATAAAATGGAGATGGGAATAGGAAATATAATCGGGCTGTACGGCCTTTTGGCGTTAATACCCTTAATAGTCCTCTATTTGAGAAAGCCCAAGCCATTAGATCGGGTGATTCCTTCCCTTATGTTCCTTATAAGTGAGAGCAAAGCAAAAAGAAAGTTCACCTTTTTTAGGAACCTTGTGAGAAATTTCCTTTTGCTGCTGCAGATATTAACGCTTTCCGTGCTGGCGCTGTCATTAACAGAGCCTTTTGCAGATATGCCTCATAATGCCAGTGTAGGGGATACTGTTATCATACTTGATGAAAGCGCAAGCTCTCAAACAAGTTATGGTGCTTCGACAAGGTTTGAGAGGGCGATAAGCCTGGCAAGGAAATACCTGGATGGCAGGATATCAATCATATCAACTTCAAATATTCCCAACACACTTTTAGAGAGCGGAACAAAGAAAGATGCATCGGCAATATTGAATTCCATGAAGCCAAAGGACACCCCCACAAATATAGAGGGGGCGATGATAGAGGCAGAGAACCTGCTGAAGAATAAGAAGGGAGGAAATATTTATGTTATAAGCGATTTTATCACAACACAGGAAGCTGACCAACCATTAAAGGCAAAAAGGTATCTTTCAGCTTTGGGTTATAATGTTATGTTCATAGATGTGTCTTCCAATGCAAGCAATATAGGGATTGTTGACCTTCTTGTTGATAAGCGCGAGACTAAGGTGTTTATTAAGAATTTCAACAGCCAGGAGGCGGATGTGCCGGTTAGATTGATTGTGGAAGATAAGATAATAAAGGAAAAGTCTGTTAAGCTTTTGCCTAATTCCGTGGAAACTGCAGTATTCGAGACACAGCCTTCTGTTAGCAAGATAGAGCTGGATATTGATGATGATTTAAACATTGATAATCATGTTTTTATAAGCACTCCCCCAAGAAAGAAGATTAAGGTTTTATTAATCACAAATGCTGATGAGACATATCTTATGTCTGCTATTAAGGCATCAAAGGATACTGAGATAGAGGTGAGAAAGCCTCCAATTGTAAAGGCGTTCGACCTAACGCATGATATTATTGTAATAGATAATGTAAAGGAGAAGATTGTGCCTTCTGATATAAGGGATATAGCCTCTTATATCCGCTCCGGAAAGAGCCTTATAATAACAGCGCAGCAGGAGATTGAGAAGTCTGATTTGGCTGAGCTCTATCCTGTTGAGTTTAAGGGAACAGGGAATGCAACAAGGGTGTGCACCAAGATATTTAACTTTTTCACAAAAAGGTTTGAGAATAAAGGAGGGGGGTGTTTTACAACAATGGATAAGTATTTTCCCTCCAGCTCAAAGAACAATACCTTGGTGTTGGTTGCTGCTGATGATGACAGCCCCCTTATAACTATAAACGATGAAGGGGATGGCAAAATAGTATATTATGGCATTATGGATGAGTATTCAGATTTCAAGGCGCAGGAGGATTATCCCATATTCTGGGAGAATCTTATCAACTTTTTAATGGGGAGCGAGGATATATCTGATTATAATAAAAGGTTTGATTATAAGGGACTGGAGAATTATGAGAAGATAGGTATCTATGACGCAGGGGACAAGAAGGTTGCTGTAAACCTGTTAAATGAGAAAGAGTCTGATGTGTCTATAGAGAACAGTATAAAGAAAGGGGAAAAAGCTTTTGTGCTGAGGTCGGGAGAAAAGAGCTTTAATCTCAGCCTTGTTGTGCCTTTGCTTATTTTAACCTCTCTGCTGTTGCTGGTAGAAATATTTTACATCAAGAGAAGGGGTGATTTATAATTAATCTTGCCTATATCATAGAACAACTGATTGCAAAGATAAACCTGCCGTTTTCATTGGAGCATCCAAAGGCTCTGCTGTTGATATTCCCTATGATATTAATCTTATTTTTTATTATCAGGGGAAATTTTGTTAAGTTTAAGAATGCAACAGAGCAGAACCTTTATAGAAAGAGAAGCAAGGGCCCAAGGAAATGGATAACCCTTTCCAGGATAGTTATATTCACTTTGCTTCTTATCGCAGCATCCTCGCCGTTCACTATAGAACGAAAGACTGTCAAAGGGGATTATTCTTTGGCTATATTGGAGGATAAGTCTAATTCATTTAAGATGTTTGAGCAGGGTTTGGGGGAGGAGCTCAAGAAGAGGATTGGGGAAGAGATTCCTGTAACAATAAAGACAATTGCATATGATAATAACTCAGCTATAGGAGACGCTCTCCTGAACAATATTCAGGGTGATGATAACATAATGGTTATAACCGATGGGAATAACCACCAAGGCAAGGACTTATGGGACATGATGGTGTTTGCCAGCATCCTGAATACTACAATCAATACATTGGATATAGGGCCAAAAGCTGATGATGTTGGTATTACTATAGATGCACCGCAGGAAACAATATATGGCGCTGAAATCAACTTCCATATCAATATAAATAAAGCTGGCAATCCACTTCCTTATAAACTAGAAGTAAAAATAGATAGTGATAAGGTGATAAGCGAGGAGAATGCTGAATCTCAGATTCTAGATAAGAAGCTTGGTGTGGGCTACCACAGGATTGAGGGCAGGATAATAGCAGATGACTTCTTCAAGGAGAATAATGTATACTATAAGACAGTTCATGTGCTGCCAAAGCCAAAGATTCTTTTTATCACGAAAGAGCATACTCCACTTGAGCCAATACTTGAGTTCCCATATGTGGTCAGCCAGAAAGATACGCTCCCAGTGGACTTAGACGACTATCCGGTTGCGATCCTGAATAATTTGGATGCCGACACCATAAACCCATGGACAGACACTTTGAGGGATTATATAAATAAGGGTAATGGCCTTGTGGTAATTGGAGGCAAGCATTCCTTTGATTACGGAAAATACAAGAACTCATATTTCGAGACAATGCTGCCTGTTACAATCGGAAGGGTTGGCAAGGGCGAGAAGTCTGATATTAACATTGTTATAGTTATTGACATTTCAGGGACAACTACTTTGGGGTTTAGCCCTGGCTCAACTTCAAAGATCAGCATCCAGAAGGCGCAGGCTTTGGAGATTCTTAAGAATATAGACCCAAAAGATAATGTTGGCGTTGTTGCGTTTGATACAAAAGGCTATTATGTAACAAGGAAGTTGCTGCCAAAGAAAGACCAGCCATTGTTAGAGCAAGGCATAGCTTCGCTTAAATCAGACCCTCAGGCTGGCACGCTTATTTCTGAAGGGTTAAGAAAAGCCTTTTGGCTATTAGAGTATGCAGCAGGCAGCAAGAATGTTATCCTTATCTCAGATGGCATTACTCAAATGCCTCAACAGGCATTGGCTAATGCCAGGATGATGTCATTAAGGGGATTAAAGCTGTATACAGTAGGCATTGGTGAAGACACAAATAAGGATTTTATGCGGAAATTAGCCTTAAAAGGCAATGGCGTGTTTTTTGAGCCTGCTGAAACAGAAAAGCTTACCTTATTGTTTAATGAAAGCAAAGAGCCTGCTGAAGAGAATAACCTGGTAATATTGGACAATCATCATTTTATTACAAATAAGATGAGCCTTACAGCGAATATCAATGGTTTCAACCAGGTTGTGCCAAAACAGTCTGCAAGGTTATTAATTACCACACAAAACTCAAACCCAATCCTCACAACCTGGCGCTATGGCCTAGGGAGAATAGCTGTGCTTTCAACTGATGACGGATCTGGCTGGGGCGGAGAGCTTTTAAACCAAGATAATTCACAGATTATCACAAGAATCATCAACTGGGCAATCGGCGATCCTGACAGGAAAAAGGATTTTAGCGTAAAGCTAAAAGATACCAGTCTTGGGGAAAGCGTTGATATAAAGGTCTTTTCTAAAGAAGTCCCTAAGTCAACGCTTCAGTTCTCAAAGATAGGAGAAAACAGATACCAAGCAAGCTTTATACCAGAAGCTACAGGTTTTTTTACATTTTTTGATGCTGACCTGGCTGTCAGTCATAACAAAGAGTATGAGAAAACAGGGCTTAACCAGGATTTAGGCGATATGATAAAGGTAACCGGAGGTAAGGCGTTTGATCTGGAGAACACAACAGCCCTTATTGAGCATATAAAAGCTACCTCAAAGAGGACAAAAGCTGATACAACCTATTACAGGTGGCCGTTTATAATAGCTGCATTAGTAATTTTATTAATAGAGATATGCATAAGGAGGATAAAGGAAAACTTTTATAGATAAAGAATATGAAAAAAATTTATAAACTCAAAAGATTCAGGAATTCAAAATGTCATACATAAAACGGAATGTAAATTTTGGTCTTTTAATACTTATAGTAGCTATTTTAATAGCATTTGTTGGGTTTACAACCTTTTATTATAACACTTTTGTGGATATGACGTCAAACTATAAAACAAAGATAAAGAAGATTGATGAGCTGGTGGATACTCTTAGCACGAATAAAGAGGAATTGAACAAAACAAGCTCCCAGTTGGATATCAAGGCCAAGAGAGAAGAAGAATTAAGCGAGCAATACAATGATTTGAGGAATATAAAGGAGCAGTTGGATGTTGATAAGGCAGCATTAGAGACCGAGCTATTTAATACAAAGAGCGAGCTGGAGCAAAAGAAGGCAGAGCTGGAGGTTAAAATAGAAAGAGTAGCTACGCTAGAGAACACTATTGCCCAAAGAGAGAGAACAATAACAGGCCTGAAGTCAGATATTAGTACATTAAATAGCGAGATTAGTAGCCTAAACAACCAAATATGCGTATTGCAGGGCACATGTTAAAATATCATTATGCAAAATGAAAAATTTCGATAAAGCTGTTAAGGACATTGATTTTAATTTCCATAACATCATTATATTTACAAATATACTCAACGCTGTTGTAATCCTGCTGCTTTGCTCTTTGGTTCTTACTTTGTTTAGGTATAATATGCTTTATGCTGTTGTTCCGGCTGTTTTATATTTCATTGTTTCAACTATTTTTAAGCTTAGGAAAAAATATTATCTGGATATAGAGAAGGAATTTCCTTTCCTTGATGAGAAACTCAGGACTGCTGTGGACCATAAAGACTATGTTGAGAACCCGTTTGTTGATGATCTGCATAAAGAGGTTATGAAAGACTTAAAGAATGTGTCTTTGGGCCATTTTTTTGCTTCAAAGGCTGTTTCATATAAGATCCTTTCTTCCATATTAATGTCTTTTTTGATAGTGTTCCTGGCTGTGAATAATATTTATTTTGATTTCAGCCAGTTGATTGATAACCTTAACGGTAATAACAAGCCTACAGAATATACATCTCTGACTGGTAATGATTCCGGTGATGAGGAAGGGACTATGATGGATGTAAGAGCAGCAGGAGGCATCACTGCTGAGGATATCTATGGAGAAGAGATGATTGCCCAGCTTGGTGGAAAAGAGCTTGACCTGGTTATCAAGCCGAGCAGTTATGAGGTTAATCTTGATGATGTAGAGGATGCTGAGAGAGTGGAATTCCAGAATGTGTTTCCTGATGAGATATTCTCATCTTCAGCAGAGTCTTATCAAGAGAATATCCCTAAGGAGCAGCAGGAGCTGGTTAAGAGTTATTTTGAGAAGATCACGCAATAATTATATTAATAATATCTAATAAACCAGGAAAGAAGGAGGTTAAAAAATGAAGAGCTATAAAAATACTTTTGATACCTTAATGAAAGAGGTAAACAAGGTTGTTGTTGGGCAGAATGATGTGGTTGAGCAGATAATGGTTTCAATCCTGTGTAATAGCAATGCATTGCTGGAGGGCTATCCCGGGCTTGCTAAGACGCTTGCAGTCAGGACAATATCAGAGCTGTTTGATTTGAAGTTTAGCAGAATCCAGAGCACGCCTGATCTGATGCCATCTGATATTACCGGCACTTATATAGTGGAAGAAAGCGATGGCAAGAGGAAGTTCAAGTTTCAGCCAGGGCCAGTGTTCTCTAATATTCTTCTGGCTGACGAGATTAACAGGGCAACTCCAAAAACCCAGTCAGCTTTGCTGGAGGCTATGCAGGAAAAGCAGGTTACAATTGGCAATGAGACTTTTGAGCTTGAGCCACCATTCTTTGTGCTTGCAACACAGAACCCCATTGAGCAGGAAGGCACATATCCTTTGCCGGAAGCACAGTCTGATAGGTTTCTCCTTAAGATAAAGGTTGGCTACCCTTCCATTGATGAGGAGAAAGAGATAGTTAACAAGTACGCTATGGAGAAGAAAGAACCAAAGGTAAGGAAACTGCTGAACAAGAACCATATTATAGCCTTGCAGGGCTTTACAAGGCAGATTCCGATAGCCAATGACCTTAAGAACAGGGTTGTTAAGATCATTAATGCAACAAGAACAAAGAAGGAGATAGTGCAGTATGGCGCATCACCAAGAGCAACAATCGGATTAATATTAGCGGCAAAGGCAAGGTCGCTTATCCAGGGAAGGAACCATGTCAAGAGCGAGGATATAGAGACCATGGTATATCCTATATTAAGGCATAGGATTATCCTTAATTTTGAGGCAGAGAGGAAAGGAATGAGCACCGATGATGCTGTTACAGAGATTTTGAAGAAAACCAAATAGGACTAAAATATAAATATAATTAAGATGAACCTCCCCGCACTAAAGTGCGGGGTATCATATTAAGCAAAG
>CEPX01042822.1_pt1 | contig 22525 bp, 17 predicted proteins | sample 361361 | NCBI WGS metagenome assembly CEPX01 (sample SAMEA2619974, study PRJEB7988) | marine metagenome | biome: marine biome (ENVO:00000447); feature: mesopelagic zone (ENVO:00000213) & marine oxygen minimum zone (ENVO:01000065); material: "saline water (ENVO:00002010), including plankton...
GCCTCTGTATTCTTAATCATCTTAAACAATATTCCCAATTCCACACCATACGGATGGGGTTTAATCTCTTTGGCCTCTTTTGGAAGATCTTTAGTAGCTCGAGGAAATATAATTTGCTCTGCCTTAGGGTTCGTATAAGTGAGCGTCAAATGAGGGTTCACAATGGCTGTCTCCTTCAGATACTCATCAACAGATTGACTCCCACCTTGATAACTAGCCTCCAAATCCAATTCTACCCGAATTCCATGATCTTTTTTCCAATTTACAGTCTCATCTTTGACAATTTCCGGTTTATTGTGATTAGTATCAATATGTAGCTCATAATAATGTGCCTTTCCTCCCTTACTAACTTTAGAGGTAATCTTTGCAGGTCTCCCAGTTGTCAACTGTGCATACATTACTGAAGCGCTAATTCCTATACCTTGTTGCCCTCGTGATTGCTTCATCTTGTGAAACTTACTCCCATATAACAACTTAGCAAAAACCTTAGGAATTTGAGCTTTAATAATTCCTGGACCATTATCCTCTACAATTACTCGAAATCTATCATTTTCCATATCAATAATCTCTACAGAAATTTCAGGCAATATTCCAGCCTCCTCACAAGCATCCAGACTATTGTCAACAGCCTCTTTTATCGTCGTCATGAGTGCCTTTCTTTTATTGTCAAAACCAAGCAAATGCCTGTTCTTTTCAAAAAATTGAGAGACGGAAATTTCACGATGACTCTTAGACATCTCTTCTGCAGTTTTCTTTTGTGCTACTTTAATCACCTAATTGCCAAAGTCAACCACTTGTTTATTAACCTTTGGATTCAGTCTCTAAAGAATTATCTTCCATTCCCTTCTTTCTCTGCTGTTCTAACCACTTATACACCTTAGCATGAGTACTTCCATTTAATAAACTCACAACTGCACGACGAGCAATCGTAACGTTATAGGCTTCCCCAATAATCCCCACAGTCTTCCCATAGACAGTCACATCAGTCTGGGTTAACTCCTCAACAAGTCTCCTGGATTTCCCCTCAGAACCAATTACCCTTCCCCGTAATCTTTTTTCATCATGTTTGTTCCGTGCATAGTCTGCCAATTGAATCAACTCAAATGCATAGTCGGCCTTTAATAGCCGCAAAGCAACGTCAGGATTAAATCCACGACCTATAGCACTCACAATCTCTCTTGCAGCATAGAGTTGAATAGCATCCTTCCCACTCACATTTACATTTCCCTCTTTAGAATCCACATCCAATGAAGTTTTGGTCTCTGTCTCCAGCTTCTTCTTCATAGCTCCGTCTTTACCAATCAGTACTGCAACCCGTTCATGAGGGATTTTAATATCATAACTGTATGCTTCCATAAATAAAAGAAGTCTCTACCCTTTTTTAATCTTTGCCATTACTTCTTCCCTATCCAGCACAACACCATGTCTTTTATAAAAATTAACCAAGGTCTTAATATCCCTCTCAAAAAACTCTTTTGCGTTAGGATCTTGCAAAGGAGTCCCCGCACTCAGGTCAATAAGCACAATTTTTCCATTATCATTTAAAATATTAAAATGGCTAAAGTCACTATGCACCAAACCAGCTTTAGAATACAACAACCTATACTGTTTTATCACATCATCAGCCTGTTTCTTGCCCTCCACAGCATCTTTTAACTTGGGAGCTGCCTCTTTTCCACCAATAAACTCCATCACTAAGACATTATTCTTAACAGCGTAGGGTGTAGGAACCCTAACTCCAGCATCCCTAGCCTTCAACAAATTCCGATACTCTCGTTGAGCCCAAGCAAATATCACCTTCCGTCTATTCTTCTTAATCTCCATAAACCGAGGATCAGTCCTAATATAGTCAAACATCCTGTTAAAATCACACGTCTCCAGCCTATAAATCTTCACAATAACCTTAGTACCATCCTTCTTTTTAGCTTGAAACACATTACTCTCTTTTCCAATACTCACAGGACCAATTAACCCCTCAAAATGCCCCTCAGTAATCAACTTATAGATGTTTCTATTAGTAAATGCATCAAATACATCATGAAAAGTCTTGAACTTTTCCTTCATACGTTTTGCCATAAAAAACAAAGAACTAACCTAGTTTAAAAATCTACTCTATCCCAGCCAAACATTTCCTACAAAACATCTCTCTTTCTAGAAGAACCCAGCTACATAACTTACATTTCCTTTTTTTCCAATTGCTTTCTATCATAAAGTAATAATCTATCAAGTAATATAAAAATCCATACCCTAAACTCAAGGAAAAATTCCTTTTTTCGTATCAAAAACCCACAACCACCCTATAAAAACTTATTTATTTTCCATATAGAAATTAACCCATTTTTTAACAAGATTTATATATAAACCGCCATACCCAATATTGTATACAAATGGGTCCTTTGACAAGCTGGACATCTGTCTGGCCGTGAGTCTAAGACACTCTTGTATACTACAGCCCGTCACGAGAGTACTCAAGGGAGCTAACGGCAACAGCCAGGCTTTGAACTTGGGAGTTAGTGTCACGGGCACCAATTATAATCAAAGAAATAAAGAAAACAAAATTCAAAAAAGAAGGACATTATCATCATTCACAATATTTCAGAAGATGAAGAGAACAATCACAAAAATACACTCAGAAACTAAGAAAAACAGAGTATAACGAGTGTACAAGACGTTCTAATGTCCTTCCCAATGGGGGAATTACAATGGGAAAAATATCGCCGGTTTCGGCAAAATACATAGTACAGACATCAATTGACATTGAAGGCGTAGTAGATAAACCAGATGTTATCGGTGCCATATTTGGCCAAACAGAAGGATTGCTAGGTTCTGATCTGGAATTGAGAGAACTACAAAGGTCAGGAAGAATTGGCCGAATTGAAGTCAACACAGAGACAAGAGGGGGTAAAACCTCAGGAACAATCATAGTTCCAAGTTCTCTGGATAAAGCAGAAACTGCTATTATAGGAGCTTCTCTAGAGATTATTGAACGTATAGGTCCATGCAATGCAAAGATCAAAGTTCAAAAAATCGAAGATGTGAGAATCTCCAAAAGAAAGATGGTTGTAGAGCGAGCTAAAAACCTCCTACGAGGACTTATGGACTCATCTATGCCAGATTCTCAAGAACTAGCAGACGAAGTTGCATACTCTGTCCGAGTAATGGAAATCAAAGAATACGGAAGAGAAAGGCTTCCATGCGGACCAGGAGTAGAAGAATCTGACGAAATAATTGTTGTTGAAGGAAGAGCAGACGTCTTAAATCTATTAAAATATGGAATTAAGAATGCTGTTGCTATTAATGGAACATCTGTTCCAGTAACACTAGCAGAACTTTCTAAGCAAAAGATTGCTACAGCATTTGTTGATGGTGACAGAGGGGGTAACTTAATTATTAAGGAACTCACTGCAGTTGCTGAAATCGACTTTGTAACAAGAGCTCCAGATGGTAAAGAAGTTGAGGAAATCACAAAGAAAGAAATCCATATGGCACTGAGATCAAAAATCTCAACAGAACAAGCTAAAATGGAACTCTCAACCTCAAATGGAGACAGAGCAAAGCCGTATGGTCAGAAAACATTCCAACGAGATGTAAGACGACCACTACCAGCAAGACCTGCTACCAGAGCTCCAACTACTACTAGGCCTGCTCCAGCTACTGCGAGACCAACTCCAGTTGCAAGAGCGCCTGCTAAATCAGTTCTGAAAGAAGAAGCTAAAGCAAAATTCAAAAAAATGCTTGAAGATCTTATTGGAACTCGAGGAGCATATCTAGTTGACGGCAAAATGACTATTTTAGGTAAAATACCTCTAACTGAGTTAGAATCAACCCTAAAAAGCATTGGAAATGTCTATGCTGTAGTTTTTGACGGTGTAATCGATGCTGACATTGTGAGAGTTCTTGAAACCTCAAATGTTAAATTAGTCTTTGGTATGGACTCAAAGGTTGCTCAAGCAAACGCTAAAGTAGGAATGCACGTAGTTGCAGATCTTTAACTCGAAATCATCTGTTTATGTGATTTTGAGGGATTGAAAATCTCATCCAGAGATTTTCAATAATTTCTTTTTTTTCCTTTTATTTTCTTATATTAATTTAAGAACACTCACCTAAGAAATTCTCAACAGAACCTTCTGTCACACTTCCTTTAAGCACTTCTCCACTACCTACACAGACAACATTAGGCAAACCTGGTTGTATCAGATCATCCACACAACTATCGTAGAGAGAAGACTCTTCAATAATAACGATATTCTCCTCTACCTGCCTATCCCTAACATAGTCTAAGACCTCATTACACACACTACACCAGCTTGCATAGTAAAAAATAACACTATCATCACTTAACCCATCACAAAAATTCGTAGATTCCTGAACTACTGGCTCCTCAACAACAGGAATAATAATCTCCTCTACAGGAACCTCTACTGGTGGAAGTACTTCCACAGGAACTTCTTCAACTTCCTCTATAACTTCCTCCATCGCCTCATCATGTTCATCTACATCATCAATTACAGAATCAACCATCTCTGCCACTTGATCAACAACATCACCGACTAAAGGAAAACCCTCAAAGTCAGCATGAAGTATCTCAATATCCGCCTCCATATATAATCCAGAAATATAGGTTCCAAGACCTACCTGCTGTTTTTCAGCCAAAAGTACTTCACGAATAGTTGCCTCCACCTCTGGAAGACTTGGAAGACCAGCATCCTTTGTATCCAATACATAAATAATATGATATCCGAACTGTGTCTGAACTGGTTGACTTACATCACCAACACCCATACTAAAAGCAAGAGTAGAGAATTCAGCCACCATGTCTTCGCGACTAAAATATCCAAGGTCTCCTCCCCGGGAGCCACTTCCTGTATCTAATGAATAGGTTTGAGCAAGTTGTCCAAAATCAACCCCATTGTTAATCTCTTCCAAAACTGTAAGAGCATCCTCCTCAGTCGCTACTAGAATATGGGCAGCTCGTACTTGCTCATCAGTATTAAATTGATCCGTATTTTCGTCATAAAATGAAGCAATTTCTTGATCACTAACAGTTGAAGCAGCCATAATAGTTGCGTTTAGAAATTTACCAATGGTTAATCGTTGCCTATACACGTCATAAATCTTTTCCTTGGTCAAATTAGCAGCTTCCAATTGTGTAGTATAGCCTTCCTCATCAGTCCCAAGTTGAGCCAATAAATTTTGAAAGTGTGTCTCTAACTCATCATTACTCGTAACATAACCTTCACGAGTAGCCTCTCGATACAACATTGCTTCAATGATGGATTGATTTAACAAAATAAAGGGAGTCACGCCTGGCCTAAATAATGAAGGAACCAACGCATATTTTGTCACCAACTCAGATTCAGTAATGGTAAGTCCGTCAACCCGAGCGATTACAGTATCGCTCCCAAACATACCACCCAATATCTTAACTCCTGCAGATATAATAATAAAAAGAACAACTAATCCAAGTAAGATACCAAAAATTTTCTTGAACTTACCTGAAGATCGAGGTTCGTCCTTCGCTTCTTGAGGTTCAACCTTCTTATCAAAATCATCAACACTGACCTCATTCTCTTCTTCTTCAATATCTTTGTCATAATTATAGGCAGAAGCAGCCTCAATAATCTCATCTTCCTCTTTTATGTCTTTATTATCCATAAAATGTGCAATCTAGGACAGTTTATAAGGATTTCGCGTCTCTAGCGCTAATTTGAATTCTAGGCAACATTTTTATACTCTCATCACTAAAATCAACCATGTATGAAATCATCCTGGGAAGAAAAGAAGCAGATAGGAAAAAATATGGCACGACAGGTACCATTTTTCTAGGAAAACACTATGTAAAAATGGGTCAACGAACTGCTTTGTCAAATGAAGTCTTAATGGACGTTACCACATCACATGCTGTCTTAGTGGTAGGAAAGAGAGGTTCAGGAAAGTGTCTTCATGGTGATACCATAATAACGCTTGAAGATGGATCACAAATTCCCATCAAATGCTTGGAAAATCATAGGAAAAGAGTTATGAGTCTAAATCAGAATTTACAAATGGAGAAAACATCACGGTCTGAATTTTTTAAAAGAACAGTTACTAAACTACTGAAAATTAAATTAAGAAGTGGAAAAGAAATTAAATTGACACCTGAACACCCCTTAATGACAGTAAAAGGTTGGATGCCTGCAGAAAAGTTGCACCTAGGTTCTCGTATTGCTACTCCAAGAGTTATAGACGCATTTGGAACTGAAATCTTTTCTGAAGAAAAAGTTAAAATTCTAGCGTATCTCATTGCAGAAGGACATCTAAGCAATAATTTTGTACTTTTTTCAAACATGGACCAAAAAATTATTGACGATTTCAAGAATGCAATTCATAACTTTGACAGTAATCTAAAGATCAAGTTACACTCCAAAGAAGGATGTTTTAGAATAGTTGAAAATAGAAAAGGGGAAATAGTAATCCCATCGTTAAGAGATGCCAAAGGAAAATTTATCACGAAACCACTCATTGATAAACAATCCTCCATTAGAAAGTGGTTAGAAGAGTTGAATATGTATGGTAAGTTAGCTCATGAAAGAAGTATTCCAGACATTATATTTTCATTATCAAAACAACAAATAGCATTATTTCTGAACAGATTATTCTCTTGTGATGGTTGTATCTATGAAAAACAGAAGAATTATTGGCAAATATCATATGGTTCAAGCTCTAAAAAACTGATTAGGCAAGTACAACATCTATTATTAAAATTTGAAATTCCCTCTAGAATTAGAGAAAAAATCACGAAAAAGAGGCTCGCATATGAAGCTACAATAGATGGGGCTCATGTATATACATTCTTGAATGAAATTGGATTCTTCGGTCAAAAAGAGATTAGAGCCAAGAAAGCAATTAAAGAATGTCCTCAGATCACCAGAAATACAAATGTGGATACTATCCCAAAAGAAATTTGGGATCTCTACAAACCAGATAATTGGGCAGAAGTAGGTAGAAAATTAAATTACGCACATCCAAAAGCTCTAAGAGAGAGTCAAAGATATTCTCCTTCCAGACAAAAACTATTGCAAATAGCAAAAGCAGATGAAAGTGAGTTAATAGAAAAATTTGCCACTTCCGATATTTTCTGGGATGAAATAACAAGTTTACAGTTAGAAGAAGGAAATTTTACAGTCTACGATATCTGTGTACCTGAAAACCATAACTTTGTTGCAAATGATATCATTGTACATAATTCATACACATTAGGAGTTATGGCTGAAGGAATGGCCAACCTCCCCCCAGAAATTGCCCAAAACATTGCTGTAGTAATCTTAGACACCATGGGAATCTACTGGACCATGAAATATCCCAATGACAAAGAGCCAAAATTACTAAAAGAATGGCAACTACAAGCCAAAGCCCTAGATACCCAAATCTACACACCTGAAGGCCACTATAAAGAATTTAAAGAAAAAGGAATCCCCACAGATTTTCCATTCTCACTAAATGTTGCTGAGCTAGACGCTGCAGATTGGTGTCTCACCTTTGCAGTATCCCTCTCAGAACCGATTGGAGTATTAATCGAGAGAACAATCTCAGACCTTCAAGATAAAGATACCCCCTACGACATTGATGATATTATCATTGCCATGAAAAACAATCCAGAAGCAAATAAAGATGTGAGAAACGCTGCTATAAACCGGTTTCTCTCTGTAAAAGGATGGGGACTTTTTTCCACAAAAGGAACATCAATCTCAGAATTAGTAAAGGGTGGTCAAGTAACCATACTCGACGTCTCAGTCTATGCCACCATCCCTGGAGCAGAAAACGTAAAAGCATTAGTAATAGGACTTGTCTCCCAAAAGCTCTTTGTCGAGCGTATGATAGCAAGAAAACAAGAAGAATTTGAAGAAATCCACCACAGAGAAGAAGCTGCCTTTGAAGATCAAAAAACCCAGAAAGATAACCCCTTGGTATGGTTAATCATAGACGAGGCCCATGAATTCCTTCCAAGAGACTACACAGTAGCCTCCTCAAGAGCACTAATAACAATCTTAAGAGAAGGACGTCAACCTGGCATTTCATTAATCCTCGCAACCCAACAACCAGGCAAAGTCCACACAGACGTTATTACCCAGTCTGACATCGTAGTATCACATAGATTAACAGCCAAAATAGACATAGATGCTCTTGGAGCTGTTATGCAATCCTATATGAGGCAAGGCTTAGACAAAGAACTGAACCTCCTACCAAGAGTTACAGGAGCTGGTGTTGTCTTTGACGACACCAATGAAAAACTCTACCCTTTTAGAACCAGACCAAGATTTACCTGGCATGGTGGTTCAGCTCCAACAGCTATCCCACCTGAAGATGAGAATGAAATAACATTGTAAATAAAATTCTATTTTCTTGTTAGAGGTCTTGATTGTAAAAGATAAATAACATTATCTTTAATAGCCCATTCAATGTCTTGAGGAATACCAAATATATTCTCAATATCCTTTGCTACGACAAAAAGATCTCCAAATTCCTGATCAACCAAAATGTACTCTTCAGAAGAAATAACATTCTTAAAAAAATCCATAGGGTGGTACATCATTAAAAATTCATTTCGGGTAATTCCTTGAGCCCAATGTTGGACACGTCTTTTCTTATTTATGAGTTTACCTTTTTGGTCAAGTTCAAAATAATTTGGTCTAATCTTCCCACTTACCAGAGGTTCAGCAACACCTTTAATAGCCTCAATAATAAAAGCATGATGTTGTTTCTTAGTTGGAATATCCGTAAAAATTACCCCTGATTTATCTGCTTCAATCATTTCAATGATAAGTACAGCCATATTAATCTGATCATAATCAATATGTTGCTTTTTCATATAATCCATCACCTTTTCAGTAAATGCACTTGCCCAACATCGCTTTATGGAATCGATTATATGTTTCCTAGATTGAAAAAGATAACTAGAAAACTGTCCTGCAAAAGAGGAATGTTCAGCATCTTCCTGAGTTGCTGAACTTCGTACAGCAACAAGTAAAGAAGATCCTCCAGATAATCCTTGTAAATCATCAAAAAAAGTAAAAATATTGTCACTCATCTCTTTACTGATCTTACCATGAATAATCGCATATTGAATTGATCCCACATCTTTTAATTTCTCATTAAAAATACCTTGCCTGTTAATAATATTATTACTCATAAGATATGAATAAAAATGCTTAGTGGTAACTACGAACCCATTAGGAACAGTAATAGCAGAATTTCCTTTGTTATAAAGGATACCCAATTTCAAAGCCTTTCCACCAACAATACGCAAGTAATCATTACCTGAAATCTCTTGAAGCCAAACAATAGAAGGGTCAGATTCATTATAAAGACTCATATCAAGAGTAGAAAATGACCCCCGCTTTGATTTGGAGAAAGCAACAAGTTTACAATCAGATTCACGACCAGAATCAAGTTTTATTGATTCAGAAGTAGCATCTAATTCAAGAAATTCTTGCTTAATGGATTTTGTATAACCAACAACACAAGTTATCCCATATTCACTGGCAACAATACTAGCATGACTCGTAAACCCTCCTTCCTGAGAAATAATACCAACAACACCATACTTAAGATATTGTTCATAATTAGCCTTAAACAAGTCACAGATAATAATTTTCTTATAAGTTGTATCATTTTGTATTGCTTCCAAAAGTATTTGTTCATCACCATCTAAAAAATTGTATACTTTTCCCTGTACTTTTCCTGGATAGGCAACCAACTCTATTTCCTTTAAAACCAAAGTAGAAATTTTTTCCAAAAAAGTAGTAAGATAAAATAAAGATCCCTCTCTGAATAAAGGCGCCAAAATATGCATCTCAATATGCTCATGCTTTGTTGAATAAGTGACTTTCTTAGCTATAAATCTTCTTAGACTTAAGACGTAATTTTTTGATTTATCATTCAAAATATCAAGAATATTAACAAATTGTGCAGGAGAAACTTCATGAAATTCAGGTGAATTCAAATTGAGAACTCGTTGCAATTGTCGTAAAATATTACTTGGAGTATCTTCAGAATACAAACTGTAGAGATAGGCTCGCATAACATGAACAAAGAGACCAAGCATTTTATTATCTACTTGGTGAACAGTATCTAAAGCAGAAAATAATTCCTGACTTTTTTGATATTCTAGACTTGATAAAGCTCCTGAAAAGAGCTCTAGCTGTTTATTAAACTCAACTTGGGCAGCACTATATCGCTTCATATGAAAATCTATCCTCTGAATGAGAAATTTATGCAATAAGGTGCGAGCAACACAAATATGAAGTAAACAAGAAACAATATCCTGAAACTCCTTACTTGTTTTTAAGGAACTAATACATTTAATATGAGTATAAAATTGAGAAAGGATAGTGACAATATAACCCTTAAAACCAATCTTAGGTTCAGATTTTTTCATAACCTTGGCATATTTTTTGATATCCACCCCACCATATTCATCAGGGAAAAAAATATTGGACAATATTTCCTTAAGCTGTTTATAATAATCTAAGGCAATTTCCAAATCAGAAGATGAAATCTTAGTAGGATTATCACCAACAAGGTATTGTTGAATAAACTCTATGTTTCCATCCAGTACTTGAATTTTTTCGTGATGTGTGTAATATCTTCCACCTGGACTACATGATTTATGCACCATTCTGTGAATGGTAGCTTTACAAGGGAAAAATTCCCAACCCCTATTGGAAATACCTTCTGCTAGAGCCCTCGCATCACTCATACTGGCTGTACTTGGAGTCATCTTTGCTGCAATCTTTTTTAAGTAGTATTTTCCCATCCTAGATTTACAATATTTAACTAGTGCTAAAACATCAAACCGATGTTCTACTCTATCTGTCGAATGCTGAAAAGCATCTGGATTAAACCATTTATCACCATATCCATAAAGTATGACATAAAAATTTTCATAAAAGATAGTCTTTTCTTTCTCTGATGAAAGAAATATAGAACCTTGTAACATTTGCACAATTTTCCCTTTACTTCCTACATCACCATAGTACCGCATTCCCTCAGAATTATTAGCCAATGTATTTTGATCCAACACAAAATGAGCATATTTCTCAAGAGATCCAAATTCTTTAAGAATTCGAAAATATAATCCAAGTAATGAAAACCCATTTTCGTTAACCCTTTTAGTCCATGGAAATTTTTCCTTAAATTCAAGTACCTGAATTACTGCCTCTTTCCAAGGTTGAAAGGATGTTGGATTCCTGAGAATTTCCAAAGCATCTGAATACAGTATATCATGTTTCAGGTACAAAACCACAGCAAAATCAAAAATAAAAGCCATACCATGGTCTCTTTCTAAAGAAGCAAGATAATCTAAAAATTTCAGATACTCCTTCTCATTAGTAATGTGTTGAAAGTTAATACCGATATCATACTGATGATAAGCTTTATCATTAAATAGGATATTTTTGTATTTGGGTAAAAGTTTTAGAGCCACCTGAAGATCGGTAAGATCTTTCCTCCATCCCCCCTTAGCAAAGTTATCTATTCCATTCATGAGGCTAATGAAATTCTCATAACTATCTCCTTGTATACTGCATTGAGAAAATAAGGATATGTAAGCCATCACATCCTGAGTAGTTGGCTTATTTTGAACTTTGCTGTGTTTGTTTGCCTTATTAATAGAATCAAGCAAATGTTTACCGTCTTTGAGATCCTGGACACTGACCGGAAAGGGTTGTTGAAAAAGAGCATGAAAAAAGAAATCATGCGAAGTCCATCCGTCTAAAAGGGATAAGATTAGTGAAAAATCCCATTTCGATTCCTTGAGTTGAGAAAAAGGAAAAACAGGTAATGTTTTCAATGTTCCTGACTGTAATTCAACTTTTTTCATCTTTGATCTCCTATGTTCTGGGAATTTTCATCAATTGTGATTGCCTTTATTTTTTAGATTTCTTTGTTTCTGGATGATAAAAACTTTGCCGATTATCTGTATCAAAATGGATACGAAGAGAGTCTGTACTTGCCATCTCAATGGACGTCGCAAGAACAGGCACCATCTCTTCGAACTTTAATGAAAAATCATCAAAAGACATATGTGCCGCAAAAGCAGTAAGGGCCCGTATTAGACAATATGTTTTAAGACCTTCTGAAAATAGATCATCCTTCAGAATATCCCAATTATGGACTAAAAACTCACATTGTCTAGGAAGCTCTTCAACAGGAAAACCATTTCGTGCCAAAATAGACATTCTTGAATACCTTATATTTCTAGAAACTATGTTCCCTTTTTGGAGATAAAGTTCTATTTGAGCAGAAAGACGATCAAGTAAAAAGTTGATATTTTGAGGAGTAGTGGCATTTGATTCCTTAAATTCTGCAACTATTTCCTTACGTTTCTTTCTTTTACCCCAAAAAGGCAGATGAAAATGCATCAACCCAAAATTTTTAAGCCGTTGACCTTTCTTATCGTATCCATATCCCCACATTAAATGATATAAAATCCTTTGTAGTGAGTCAATTGATTCAGTGTCAAATCCAATTCGTTGCAATGTCTGTAAATTTCCTAACAGTGTATTTATATGTTGCAATCTTTTCTTAGTAAACCAATGAAGACCAAAATCTTCCAATTTGCTCCCTTGTATTATTTTTTGAATTTCCTTTAATTGTCGCTGTATAGAATCAAGATCCTTTGCATTCTTAATAGGCATACTGAGTAAAAATCTAGAATAGAGATATATAAGATTTGCTAAAAGCTAATTACGAATTTCAAAATTAATCTAATCTAGTTCCCTAAGATTTATAAAGAATTAGTTTCACTAATGTCCTATCAATCATAAGAGGATAATAAAGATGAGTATAAATCCAAGAGAGAGACTACCATTATTGGCAAGTGTAATAGACAAATTAGTCTGTACAGTTTCTAGTAGCCCAAATTTTATTGTTAGAGGCGAAGAAGATCATCCATTAAGAGTTAATTTTGTCCAAGAAGATCCAGAAGCTCCTCCTTTTCCTGACGAGCCAGCAATAGCAGAAAGAAAGCATGTATATATTAGGGTTCAATGGACTGGAGATAGGAGAAATCCCTATGCAAGAGTTGCGATAGAAGCCCACAAAGTAGGTAATATTCCTGTTAATCGTACTGTATATACAAATGACCAAGGAGTTGCTGTATTTGACCATATCTCCTCTGGAGAATGGAACTTTAAGATGGGAAATCATTATCAACCAGAAGATAAAGAAGAAGATCAACCAGAAAAATAGTAAATTTTTCCCTACAATTATATAAAATATGTAAAATAAAGTGAAAATACTTCTAATTATCCACAATGGGAAGAGATTACACTATCAAATGAAGAAGAAAAAGTAGTGGAAGAGACAGCAAGAAAACAAAATATCATTTTAATGAAAGAATGTATAGAAGACGCCAAACTTATCATCCAAGAAAAACAACTCAAACCCTATCAATCAGACATCATAAAGACGGCTATCGCATTGTTTGAAAAAAGATCTTCCCATGAAGTCTACTGGAAAGAGAATAAAGCTAAAGAAGTGTTCGACCTAAAGAAGTAACTATTTCTTTTTCCTATGATGTACCTTAGGATCTTCAAAAAAGTGCAGTCCTCTCCTAAACCTACCCAGATATTTCAAAAACCGTGGCAACCTTGCTAAAGGTCGAATAAACCGACCGAACCTCCCAAACCTGCTAGACTTTACAACCTTAGTTGCAATCTCAGCCTCTTTGATAGCTCGTGTCCCTGCCTTCTCCAACTCTAAACCCTCATGTAACAACGTTTGACCCTTCTTCACCTTATCACCACTCTTTGCAAACGCTCCTATAATCGGATCTAAAAACCTAAAAAACAAGATAAACGGAAATACAGCTATGATATCTAACCAATAATGCTTTAAAAAATCCTTAATTTTTTTTACCCGATTAAACTTAAAATAAAGGTCACAAATAAACACCGCAACAACTAACCAATCAGCCCATTTTAAATAACTCTCCAAGTGGTAGTGGTGTACAAAGTCATGGTAAAAAAACTCTAAAATAATTACAATTAGCAATAACAATATCATCCAAGGAATTAACCTATCAATAAGAAGTTCAAATTTCTCATAGAATTCGGAGTGATGCTCTTTTTTTGCCATCTTAATATTTCCCTACAGGAGCTTTCGTCATTGCAATAAGAGATGCTATAAACATCAAGACAAACACCGTTGCAAAAGCAAATGCCATCTGAGGCCATAAATCTGCAACCATATAGACACTAATAAAGAATCCAACTATAGCAATAATCATAAATGATGCTTTTAATGGAGCTACTTGCACATTAGTCACCTCTCTGACATTTATTTCCGAATAGGGTTATTTATATCTTTCTAATCCTTCAGTATAAACTTATCTAATTTTTTCTCAGCCAGTTTTCGTTTCTTCTGATGATTTTTCAAAAATCCATTTAACTTGTCAATCAAAATCATCTTTAATTCACCACTCAATAAAGCTCCGCTCCTATAGTCATGATAAATCTTATCCAATTTCTTATCATCCTCTTCAAAAAATGTCAACCATTGATAACTACTGTCAACATCTGGATTACCCCCCTTCTTCCGATGTTCTTCAACTGTGACCTGTCCACCTGAAAAAGCATACTTGTTCACCTTCTGCTGAACTGTCTTTTCATCGTCTGTGGCAAAAATAGTAGATTGGGCTCCCACTGAAGTAGACATCTTACCTTCAGGACCAGTAAGTGCAGGCAAAAATCTATTATGGATAGCGGCAGTTTTAGGAAATCCTAACTTAGGAGCAACATCCCGAGCAATCCTCCAATAAGGATCTTGGTCGATAGCTGCAGGAATTAGTGTCCGTATTGGTTTTCCATGCAAAACTGAGGGCAAAAAACAAGTTGCTGCTTGCAAAGCTGGCCAAAGATACATTCCAATATTGGTACTATTCCCAAAACCAAAAACAGACTTAGCTTGAGACGCTGTCACCCGTTTCGCAATCTTAAGCGCTATGGGGTACATAGTCTTAATATAATCTGTATCTACAAAAATAAATGTCTTTTTTGGATCAAAACCAAGCGCTATTAAATCCAATGCGTTCTCATAACCTAACTTATTGGTCTCTTCGAGAGATAAATCCCCCTTACACAAAAACTTCTCATCATCCGTTATCTGGAAGTAAAACTCTGACTTAAAAGTATCTTGAAGATGCTTACAAAATATCCAAGGAACAATATTCCCGAGATGTGTATGACCAGAAGGACCTCGTCCAGTATACAGTGCAAAAGGCTTTCCCTTCCCGTAATCCAATATCAACTGCCCCAAGTCTCTATGACTGAAAAATATATTTCTTTTAAGCATGTAGTGAAGTTTTCCCGCTTTTTTTTCAAAAAACTTCAACATATCTCCATCTATACGTTGAGTCCCAAACTCTTTAATCAGCTTATCGTAGTCAACTACGCCAGAAACTTCCCAAGGTGTGACTTTTGCCATGATGGATAATGCAATGAAGATTTATATAAACCTTTTCATCCAAACCTTTAAATACACTCATCGCCCACAACCACAAATGAAACATACTCTCTTCATAACTATATCTCTAATCATATTTTTCTTTTTCACACAATTAATTGGTCTAGCAGTAATCAACCAATACATCTCTCCAGAGATAGTAGACGATAAAGTAACATTTACAGAACTTCCATTTGATATCGAAAGACCACCTATAGAAGAATCTTTCTCCTTCATATACATCCTATTCGCAGTCTTAATCGCAACAGCAGCAATCTTAATTATAATAAAATGGAAAAAATTAAAACTATGGAAAGCCTGGTACCTTTTGGCAGTTATTGCCTGTATGACGTTTGCCTTTTTCAACACATTCGGCCAAACATTGGCAGTAACTCTTGCAATTATTCTCGGTGTCTGGAAAGTCTTCAAACCGAATGTTATTATCCATAACCTCACCGAAGTAGCCATCTATCCAGGTCTTGCCGCAATATTCGTCCCCATTATGAATATCTTTGCAGCCATTGCCCTCCTCCTCCTCATCTCAGTCTACGATATCTACGCAGTAAATAAAAGCAAACATATGGTGTCAATAGCAAACTTCCAATCTGAAGCAAAAACCTTTGCAGGATTAAATATTCCCTATAAATTAGGGTCCCTGAAAAAACCGAAAGGACCTACAAAAACAGTCCAAGTAAAACACGCAGTCTTAGGAGGGGGAGACATTGGATTTCCACTTATATTCGCAGGAGTTGTCATGAAAACACTCCTACCAACGTCACCAAATCTAGCCTTTATATCAGCAGTAATAATTGCAATTGGCGCAACTGCAGCTCTAGCCTACCTACTACTCTCAGCTAAAAAAGACAAATTCTATCCAGCCATGCCCTACATAACAGCTGGATGCCTAATCGGTTACAGCATCACGTTGCTGTTGTGAATAGGATTGCAACGTTTTCTGTCTAGAAGAAGCAGAATAATAACTTGGACTAATAACCATACCGTCTGTAGCAGCCAAAACTTGGCTCATGGTTTGTCTACTAATCTCTCTAGCTTCCATTACAGGATCAACAGCCAATAGCTTCCTTCCAAAATGAGTAAGAATAGTAAGACGTGGCTTAACCTTATTAATAATCTTTACTGCGTCATAACTCGTGAGATTAATCTTAGATTTATGTCCAAAGGGATGAACCACATTTAATACCAAAATATCAGTCTTGTCGTATTGTGGCAACAACTCAGAATGATAGGTGGTATCTCCAACATAGGTCAACACAAACTCAGGTGTGTAGAACTTAAAACCAAGTCCATAAGGATCAGAATGGAGTGTCTTAAGGGTTTGAATCTCCATATTTTCAATCCCTATTCGTTTGTCCGGCTCTGGCAAGATAATTCTCTCCACAAAACTTTGATAGTGGGCAGGAATCATAGGTCTAATCTTGTCTGTACCATTAACCAAACTCGGACTACAAATCAAGACTCCACGTTTATCCATCCCATTCAAAGTCATCGCACTAAGAACAACATTTGCATCATTGCTATGATTAATATGAGAATGACTTATCATTAAGGCTGTAGTCTCCCGAGGATTTATCCCAAATTCCTTTAATTTCGCCAAGCTTCCTGGTCCTGGATCTATATGAAACTGATAACCCTCAAATTGGATAATAATACCAGCACTTGCCCTCTCTTGCTTATTAACAACATGATGGTCTCCACCTGTACCAAGAAAGACTATTCTAGATTCCATACAACTACCGAGACAAAACAAACTTATAAGGATTTATATGGTTTAATATACTAATTAGTAACTAGGATATAGAATTGGCTCCCAAAGCCTCTAGAATAGCAATACTTTACCTATAATCTTCAAGATAATTCCGTAATCTATCCTCATTCACAGAATAATAAGGGTCAAAAGGAGGACCTAGTTTACAGATTTCAGTATTTTCTCCATCAATAGTACACTTTTCAGATTGACCATTCATAATACTATTTGTATAAGGCCTGTAAAAAGTTTCGCAAGTTGGGCCACAATCCCCCCCACAACCGCCAAATATATCAGACTCAGGTAATCCCCAGGATGCTGTTGCTGCTTCAAGAGAAGTCTCACAATTATAGCCAAACTGAAGAGAATCCATATTGTCAGATAATATATCATCTTCTTTTGGTTCAATCACATTAAGATATTCATCTTCTAAGTTTCCAAACCCATGTCCAAATTCATGTAAAAAAAGTCTTCCTGGAGTTGACTCTTCCGCCATTGAATTTCTGCAAGGACCGCCATGACTCAAGCAATCAGGCCTATATCGCATATCATCTGATAGAACAACTACAACATCCCACCAAGGACATCTATTTGCGATAGCGTAAATTTCTTTATATGATGGCTTTTGACCCTCTCCCATATCCTCTTCAGCATAGTTTAAAATATCATCAAATATATACCAAACATTAATCTTATCCTTATTGGAAGCAAAAGGTTCTTCACTAAAAAATCCATACCCTACATCATTCATTTTGAGTTTTGATGTAGAAATAAAAAACTCCTTGGATTCTTTAGTGTAATTTATCGATTTTTCCGCAAATGTGGGTTGATTAGCCAACTCCAACCCCTTAAAATCAACCCGAGAATTAATGGCAGGGTCACTAGAATCAGCACTCAAAACATGATGAATACTGGTAAAAAAAGAATCCATTGAAGAATATCCATCCCCAATAATCAAAATATCGAGTTTATCCTCAATATCACCGTTTTCCAAATAAGGCTTACAACTTTCCTCCTCCTTAATCTCTATCGGTTCACAAGTAAAAGGCAACACTTTTGAAAAAGGTCTAAGGTCTGCACTCACATCAATATCTATAAAGAAATCAATAATAGAAGGAATCTCCATCTCACTATCTATTTTTTGCACCAATAATGCTTCAGCCTTTACCCTTTTTTCATCATCTTCAAGAACACGTTCACTAGAACAGGTAGATTGAGGCACAACACATCCTATACTCTCGCCCCTCACACAAATTGAATACTTATCAATCATTTTCTTAGCCTTGCTTTTGGCGATCTGTTTAATGATCGGAAAACCTGTCACCTTATAGGATCCCAATGCTTGATGATCTTCCAAGTAGTAATCATCCCCTAATTCAACGCAGCTAATATCCATTCCATACTCCACATCATCTGTCTTGCATATCTTACCCTCAGTCTCAACTATCAGACTACAAACACCTTCTGAATTACAAGAAAATGGATCCTTACATGTAGAACTATCACATACTCCAACAGCCCTTCCAACTAAACTTAAATCCTCACACTCCCCACAAGGACCACCACAATCCACACCACTCTCTCCTTGATTTTTCTTACCGTCATAACAAGTATCTATACAAGTTGGCATAGGTGTTAATCTACAAGATCCTGGACATTCTTTTTGAGAACAACTACACCCCTCTGAATCTACAGCTTTTGAAGAAGAGGAGGGGCAAGCATCCATGATATCGCTAACACCGTCTCTATCACTATCTACATATCCACCGGAATAAGAAGGGAGTGGTAACTCCAAATCCAACTCTGGAGGAATATCACTAAGACCACCAGAAAATAATCTAAAACCTTGAACAATAAAAATAAATTCATTCTCCTCAGTACCTGTAAGTATAATAGGTCCTGCCCTCCCTTTTCGTATAGGATAGAGAGTCCTCCCTTTTGAGGTCTGAAGAACCAAATCCCCTCCAAATAAAATTCCTCCATCATTATAACGAATATTAGTATAGAGTATCTTGCTATCCCTATCAAATCCTAGATCTAGAATCTCAATATCATCTCCTTCTATAGAAATAAATCCTCTAGATTCATTGTCACGAGATATATTAAAAGTACCAAATGAAATATCCTGAAAGTTAACAGAAAGAGAAAGGTCTCCTAACTCTGTCCCATTCTCTTCAATTGTTGAAATAAATGTACAGAGTAATTCTTGATCCCCATGGGTGATACATTGTGATATATTGGTAGAAGTAGAGATTATGAGTGAAGAAAATTCCCCAATAGATAAAGCCCCTTCAATCTGGCGTGCCTCTGCATCAAGCGATACTAATGTGTAATTTCCAGAAGTGGATGTATTAGATAAGAGTATGACCGTCCCACTAACCTCTCCATCACCAATCTCCAAGGTTGTTTCATTGTCCAATGAAATGTTGAACAAATTCGCAGTCATTTCAAGACTCCCTTCAAGAGGTAGATTAAAAAGACTTCCTTGTGCCAATGAAGAAAAAACAAAAACCACAAATATCCACAACAACTTTTTACTAACCAACACACTCACCCAAAAGTTCGTTGTTAATAATGCCAAATGAAAATGAGAGGGGAGGATTGCCTTTAATAGTTGGTTGAGTATCAGAAAGGTGGACAGAATACCCCAATGTATTTGGATTGGAGTCCACATATATATTAACCCCCTCGTGTTGTTTTAGATAAGTCTCACACCTAAGAAGTAAATTCACCGATCCGTCCCTAACTAATTCCTCAACAAGCTGAAACGAAGCTGAATGTAATAACCCAAATCGTAGAGGAATAAAACTTGTAACACTTTCAATGACACTAGAAGACTCTCCCCCTTCAACAGTAATAGGTCGATGAACAACGACAACTACCTGAGTCTCCTCAATAAGAACTTCCACAGTATGATCATCCTCAGAATCTACTTGATAGGGCAAAAACGGATCAAAATCATAACAACCTTCAATATGATCTTGAAGATAGAGTCTAAGAATATCAGTTAACCTTGGCCGTAATCGTAATTGGGAACTACCTCCATCCAACAAAATAGGGACCCTTCTTTCGCCACTATAATAGTAGTTCCGAAAATCACTGCTAAACCCTTCATCATAAGGTAGAAAAGGTGATAAGGACAAATACCCCCCGTTATAACTCATAGTATAGAGCAAAGGTTCTGCTACACCTGCAATACACTCAGAAACATATGTTTGAACTTCAGCTATAGGAAGTTCAGAAACTCCAGGAGATACAACTCTAACTTGTTGCTGAACCAAAATAAACGAGACTGCAATAATAACCCCAATCACACCTATAACTAAGAATAAACTGATGGCACCTTTTTTCATAAAATCTTAAACTCGAATGGAATTATAAAGGTTGCGCTAACAGATAGCTAAATTCCTGAGCCCAACTACATAATCTTTATAAACGCCATTATATCACCTATTGTTGAGAGGCTAGGCTGGTGCGGTAGTCCTGTACTGTTACCTCAAACGGACTTTATGGAGGAGCTGAAGCTTGGGTTAAGGTTTGGTCAAGAGTATATGGTCTTGGCCCGTACGTTGAGACTCTGTCCCTGATGGTTATGTTTATAACGAATCTGGTCAGGATGGGAACATAGCAGCCATAAGCTATTAATATGATGCTTTGGGGGTAGCGGAGTTGAGGAAAGGTTAAGGTTGCCATCTGCAATTGATCTTACTAAGGCTTGAGCATGCCTCTCATTTATTTTTAAAAATGGAAAACAATTTCAGAATTGCAGTAAAATCGTTCATTGTTAAAGACAATAATGTGCTCCTCCTCAAAAGAAGACCTAACGATCCCCATAAAGCAGGAAAATGGGACATCCCTGGAGGAAGACTAGAGCTAGGCGAAGATCCATTTACAGGTATTAAAAGAGAGACCAAAGAAGAAACCGATCTAGATATTGATATCCATATGCCGCTGGACATCCACCACTTCACAAGAGACGATGGCCAAAAAATTACCATGTTAATCTTTCTCTGCAACCCTACAACAGAAAACATAAAAATATCAGAAGAACATACTGATCATCGATGGCAATCCCTCTCAGAAAGAGAAAACCTTCCTGAATGGCTCCATCCTGTTCTAGAGAATTACGAATCCTATCTTAAACCTCGCTAATTACTTAACAACAATAGCAGGTCTTCCAGGCATTGCCTGTCCTTTCTTTCCATCATCACTCTCTTCAGCAATAACCGTCTCTATATGGGCACCAAACTCACTCACTAATTCCTGATGCACCTCCTCAAACACCTTCTCCTCTGACTTCTGATTCAATATAGCATCTGGAATCTTTGAAGGATCTTTCACCAATCTTGGCACCAAGCCACCAATCTCCTTTCCATATTTCTTATCCATAACTTTCTTAATTATCTCACCAACATTATGAGTCTTCTCCAACTCCTTCTTCACATTCTTAAAAAGACCAAACTTCCAACTATCAGCAATAATAAAAGTAATCTTATCGGCAGACTCCATTCCAGCCAACGAAAGCACCTTACGAACATCCTCTTTGACCTGCTCAACTAAAGCTTCCTCAGCTTCCAAACTACTATCTATTTTTTTAGCATCACCTTTTGGCCACTTTGCCAAACTCACAAATCCTTTACCACCTAGCCTACTCCACATCTCTTCACCAATATGGGGAATAAAGGGACTAACAATAACTACAAACTGCTGCAACACGTCCTTGCTAACTTCGTCCTGATTATACAAATAATTTCCCATCTCCATAATCTTAATGAGCCCTAAATTATACCGCATCTCCTCGATATCCTTAGTAACCTCAATAATCAACTTATTGACTTTACTAATCTGCTTAGGAAAATCCTTCGAAACCAATTTCTTATCCAACAATCCATATACCTTATTCAAAAACCGAAAACTACCTTCAACTCCCTTATCATCCCACTCCACATCCTTATCAGGCGCTGCAACAAACATCAAAAACAGTCGTGCAGTATCAATTCCATATTTCTCAGATATTTCCTCTTGAGAAACAACATTACCCTTACTCTTACTCATAACAACTCCATCCTTATGCAACATCCCTTGATTATACAAATGATAGGTAGGCTCATCTCCTTTTAATATCTTTAAATCCCTAAAAAACTTAGTAAAGAACCTGAAATAAATCAAATGCATAGTAGCATGTTCCTTTCCACCAATATACATATCAATGGGCATCCAATAATCTACCTTTTTCTTATCAAAAATCTTCTTCACATTGCTCGGATCACAATACCG